>FLOH01000076.1_pt1 | contig 293282 bp, 248 predicted proteins | sample 756751 | NCBI WGS metagenome assembly FLOH01 (sample SAMEA4026879, study PRJEB14308) | marine metagenome | biome: coastal water; material: water | depth 74 m | reverse complement strand
TACGCTTGCATATGGGTGTCCGCCTCCGCCCAGGTATTGCTGGTAATGGGCTCATAAATAAAATCGATTCCAAAGCTGTTCAGACCATCCCTTTTTGACAGTCCACCACCCAGATTAAATGCCAGTGTATTCCCGGGATCTCGGGGAATATTCATGATTTCGTAGTTGGGAATTTTGGGATGGGTTTTGGTATTTACTGTGAAGATCCCACCATATTGCCAGCCACTTGTACTGATGGGTGCAGTAAAACCAGCATGTAAACCCAGTGTAATAGTATGGTCAAGATTGGTCTCGATGCGTTCATCAAAACGCTCCCAGCCCCAAAATTGATACGTCACCTTGTGGGTCATATCCAATTCATTGCGAAGTAGCAGCAATTCTTGTCTCGCACCTCCTGGACCTTCCCGGCTCAAACCAATTCTGACATCTTTAATTTGGCCGCTCTGTTTGATTTTTTCACTGTCGGAATAAAGCAAATCAACCCCATCCAGAGCAGAAAGCTTTGCTTGATAGGCACTGATACCGAAGCTGGTATTTGCAAAGCGTTTGCCCAGAAATCCACTGAAATAGCGATTCTCTGACATGTTTCCACTCAGGGTTCTGATATCTGTGCTCCAGGGGGTTTGGCTATTAGCAGAATTCATGGCCTGAAGTGCCATGGAAAGACCGCCAAACCAATCGGTTTGAGTCCACAATAAGGCAAAAGGCATGGAGCGTGCATCCCCATAGCCATTCCCAATTCTGTAATAAACGGGTGAGCTGGATACTTGAGAAATGTTGATCTGAGACCCCTTGGCCGGATTTATCCAGTGGTCCAGAAGTGAGTCTGTCAGACTGATGCTGATGCCACCCATCCCCAGATTCTGACTGGGAAAGAGCAGGAATTGATCACCGGTTGCTACCGGAATTGTTTTTAATGAAATCAATTGTCCGTATGAACTGTTGACCAGCAAAAGCATAGCGATCAGGATAACGTGAAGCCTGGCTCCTGTAGGTCTTTTAGCACTTGCTGTGGGTGTTAGATAATATCTTTTCATGGCCATCCTTTTCTGCAGGCATTTCTGACACTTGGTCTCATGGTGCAAAATATTGAATACTTTCACTTTTGAGCATATGACTGGTGGTCAATTCCATATCCGATATATTAAGTAGCACTCTCCAGGTGCAAGAGTTGGACGGTAGACCTGTCCTGAATTCAATCTGAGAATCAGGTTCTAGAGGATAGTAAGAAGCGCCTGTTCCACACCAATTCCAGCTAAGATAAACCCAGCCAGTATCCGTTAGCATCTCTGTGCTATAATGCATTGATTGGGGATCATAGCCAAAATACTGGATGCTTTCGGTGCTGTCATTGACAATGGAGAACGAAGCTAAAGACTGACCTTCGTCCTGGGTGATACCATTATAATTGATCCGAATTGCATCGGTGTCTTTCGCCGTGATTGCCTCATTTGGTTCAACTACTTCGCAATTCCAAATTAGCGTAAGTATTATGAAACTTGGTAGAGCAGCTACCAGATGTTTTGACAAATGCGTTATCATTCATGTACTCCAAAAAAGGTCATTATTTCATTGGTGGGTGTAAGAATATCGATCACGCGGGTGACCTGGGTCCCCGATGAGTCTACCCTTAGCAAAATTTCTGATTGAGCAGGTAGGGTTTTAATACATACATAACATTTGACTTCAACAGAAAGACTCTCACATTGATTATTGAGCCTTGCTACCAGCGTTTCAAGATTTTGCTCGTGCCCCAGCGGATCAGAATTTGTTGTCTTTGGTTCAAGATCGCTGGTGAGATTGTTAATTTCTGTTTCCAGAATTACTGCGGCTTTCTCAATGATTCCCGTTTTTAAACTGGCGCAATCGGCCAGGTAGACTTCATCCTCAATCGAGTCGCACGATATAAAAAGTGAAACCAGGGCCATACTCCAACACAGTTTCTGATAAGTTCTAAACATACGCGATTTCGAATTGGGACTTAATCGATCGTCTGCAGAAGCTGAATTAATTGGAGCAGATCCATATCGCGATCATCCTCGCTATTCATCGTCCCGGAAATGAGATCTTCCAAAGCCGAAAAGTTAGCGCTTGTAAAGGGACTCTCTCTGAGTATCTCGGCATATTCAGCGACGGCTGCTGTGAATTTGAAGCGCGTGCTGGCTTCAGAAAGATCATTGGAAACATGAGAGCGTTGGATGCTATAATCCACGGGGATATCTGTTTCTCCCTGAGGTAGTTTGTAGCGTAAATGAACCGTTCCGAGAGCAGAACTGGAAGCCTGATTTAGCTCCACTTCATAAAGTGCAGTTACCCGATGACCAGCACCAATATCCCCGGCATCCGTTTCGTCATTCTCAAATTCTTCATCCACAATATCACGGTTCTCGTATCCTATGAGACGATACCGAATGACAGCCGCCGGGTTGAATTCAACCTGAATCTTGACATCTTTGGCAATGACCTGGAGAACGCCTAAGAGTTCCTCGGTAAAGAGACGTCTCGCTTCTTCAATTGTATCGATATAATAGTTATTCCCATCACCTTGATCAGCCAACTGTTCCATGAGTTGATCATTGTAATTGCCAACACCATAGCCCAGTGTCGAGAGTGTGATACCCTGGTCAACATAGTCAGAGATTAGCTCCAATATCGCTTCATGGGTGGTTCCGCCTACATTGGCATCTCCGTCTGAACAGACTATCACCCGATTCACTCCGTTTTCAAGAAAACCCAGCTGATTGACCTGGTAGGCATTTTGGAGTCCGGCTCCCATGGCAGTAGAGCCCCCGGCAGTTAAACCGGCAATGATGCTTTTGATGGCATCAGCATCCTGTTCTTCCAATGTGGTGGGATTCAGTATGGTTTGAGTAATGCTGGCATAGGTGCAAATGGATATCTGATCCCCCAGGCGCATATTATCGACCAGGATGTCAAGACTCTGCTTGACCAAATTCATTCTGCTGGCCATAGAACCGGAAACATCCACCAGAAAGGTGAGATTCCAGGGTAGGTTTTCCTCGAGCTGGAGGCGTCCCTGGAGACCAATTCTGAGCAAATACAGGCTATCCCCTCTAAACGGGGAGGGGGCTCCATCCAGGTTCACAGAAAAAGGTGCTTCTGAGGGCGCGGAATAATCCTGGCGGAAGTAATTGATATATTCTTCCACCCGGACTGAAGCTGGCGCAGGTATCTGGCCTGCCATGATCTTTCCTCTGCCGAAAGTGTAGGACCCCGCATCGACGTCCACTCCAAAAGTTGACAGGTTATCCTCAGCAGTATTGACAAAGGCATTATAATTCAATTCACCATGGCGTTCGATACCGGGATAAAAATCATCGCCAGTTTCATTTTGTCCTCCCGATCCGGTAGCGGCAGCATCAGCAACTTCGAGAAAACCATTGTTTTCAGTTAGCGAGGTGGATCGACTCGTAGGATTGAGGATGCTATTCTCACAACCCACACTGAAAATGAACACGACCAACACCATCATCATCGATACGCGTCTTCTCTCTGACTTGCTCTTTTGGAAATTCATTTTTCCTCCACTTTTTTTGGATATGACTGCCTTGCATTTGATTGTAATAAGACAAGTCACATGCCAGGGTTTTGGTTACGGCCGGAGGGCAATCAAAAACCAGCCAGTGATATGGCTCAGGTTATAACACTTTTTTTTTAATAATTTTTTTTGCTGTGAAGAATGGGCTTGTTGGGCATTCTAGACTTTCAGAAATCTGAAACAATCCTCAAGTTCTTGAGATAGTTTTGCCTTTTGAGCCAGGGCTAGAGTGAAAGTTTTAAACCGGCTTCAAACAAACTTTTACTATAAAACCAATGATTCAAGACGGTTTCATTCTTGATAAAACTATACTGGATATAGACTACCTTTTCCAGACTAAGAATTCTTTCAACCTGGATATGCATCTGGTTTTGGATGTTCTCCTCAGGATCACGATAAGGATTAAGCCCGAGATATTTTGAATTGTTGTAGTGCTTATTCATCCCCTGAAGCACCATGTGGGCAAAAATACGTTCACCGATTCGACCGGAAGCATAGAGTTTCAGAGCCCAGATTGTTGCCTCATCTACCGGACTGTTTGAGTGAATATCTTTATAGCTTATGGATGTGCCCAGGATCAGCTTACCTGTATGTGACAGATGTAACCCCAGTAACCAGGATCGATCCTGCTGGTCTATATTGCTATTAAAAATTAACGTGTCATTCTCAATGGTTCTAATGGGATAGTCCAGATAATCAATTCGACCCAGCACCCCTTTTAGTTCAAGCTGCAATCGGGGACGAAGCCTTTTACTCACCTTTGCATAGATTTCCTGATCAAAATATCTGAAATCTGTTTCACTCATTATCCGACAATCAGCTCCCGTATATCCAATATCCTGCATACCAGATACTGAGTTTGATCTGCTGAGAGAGGTGTTCAGGCTGGTTCTCTCTGATCTTTGCAGTTCATAAAAATACAGCTTTTGAAAGGTTCGCAGATTGCCGTTCAAACTCCATCGAGGGTTGAGTCTATATTGTCCCCCCAATTCAGCATTCAGAATGAATTTTGAGTCCAGAAACAACGCAGGCTCAATGAGACTCTGACCTAAAAGCGACCCATAAATCTGTCCCCCGTGTCGCGCTTCATTGAAACGGATCAACGCTTTGGCTTTAATTCCTGGTGTGGGCTCACTTTTAAAGATGCTCTCTCGGGGATTTGAATCCATAAAGCTGGATAGTGTAAACTGTCTTTCATAAGCAGTGAGATTCAAAGCCATGATTCCCAAGCTTAAACAGGCACTGATATATTTTAAGTGGATCATTCAGCCAAGCTGCTGTGCCTGTGCAGACATAAGCGGGCGATCAGGGAGAATGGTTTAACTCCTTTTTGATAGCGGTCAACAAGGCTTCATATTCGAGCTGTTTTGCTTTTAGATAAGCCCTGTTTTCTTTTGAATTTGCCGCTGAGCGGGGAGACTGAAGACCATCCCTTTGCACATTCAGGTCGATCGACCCAGACAACTCTGATTGCCGTCCAAATGAGGACGCCCCTGTCCCTAAATTCGCCTCCGCTTCATCAGCAAACCCCGTTGGGGAAGCGGAATTAAACCACTTCAAATTCGTTGATGATTCTCCTGAGGCATCTCGCTTTTGGACGTCTTGATCAGCTTCCATCTGCAGACCGAGATCCTGGTGAAATTCTGCCAGCCTGACAGCCAGTTCAGCTTCAGCCTCTTTGTACTCAAGCAGGGAATCTAATTGGGCTATTTTGCTTAATAAGAGTTGCTGAACATCGGCGAGAACAAGTTGTCGCAATTCTTTATTTTTGTAATTAGCATTAACCAGGTCACTGTAATCTGGGAGTTGAATATCCGCTGAAGGTTGGTTCAGTAGCCAGTTCCCAACCCGCCTGCTGGTCTCGCGCTGTGTTTCAAGCACCACACCTTGTTCTTCATAACTGCTCAGGACTTCTTCATAAGCTTGCTTCAGGTTGACCAACTCTGTTTTCTGTCTTGATAGCAATAAATCAAGGCGACCATTCACCACGTCTAAGGAATCAAGAATCGCAAGTTGGCGATCTGAATTGCTGGCTAATAAAAGTTTATTCAACCAGGCGTTATACCAGACAGAGTTGCGTTGCAGCTTGGTGCCGGCGCTTTTCAACTCAACCTGCACCTGAAAATACGCGTTTCTAGTTGCCTGGAGGGTAGAAATCTCTGCACTGGTAGCCATATATGATTGCCAGGCTTGTTCTAACGGTTGAGCACAAAGACTGAAGCTCAGTGAAAAGAAGATCATGGCGGATTTTAAGCTCCAGGATGATTGCATGATTAGTCCTCTCCCTTATCATTGTGCTTGCCACCGAATTCTTCAAAGAGTCCGTATTTCTCCATTTTATAATATAGTGTACTGGTTTTCAGTCCCAGTTTTCTGGCGGCCTTCTGTTTTACTCCGCCGGCCCAATTCAGGGCATTTCTGATCAAATCCAACTCAGTTTGTTCCAACACTTCGTTGAGTTTGCCATTGGTTTTGCCTGACTTCCGGGGGGCATTTTCAAAGTAGACCTGCTCTGGTTTGATCACATCGCCTTCAGAAAAGATGAGCAGGCGTTCAAGAAAATTTTCCAACTCACGGATATTGCCAGGCCACTGGTAGGCAGTGAGTTTTTCCATGGTACGAATACCAATTTCAGGAGCTTTCCGTTTGAGGCGTTTACACTTTAGTTTGACAAAATGGTTAACCAGGTCAGGAATATCCTCTGCTCTTTCACGGAGAGCAGGGATCTCAAGAGGCAGAACATTCAAACGAAAGTACAAATCCTCTCTAAATTTTTTCTGCTCCATGGCCGTTTCCAGATCCCGATTGGTTGCTGCAATCACACGGACATCCACTGAAATTTCCTGTGTGCCGCCGACCCGCTGAAAACTATGGTTTTGCAAAACACGAAGCAATTTGACCTGAAGTTGGGGAGAAATATCTCCAATTTCATCCAGGAGAATTGTCCCACCATTGGCTTGTTCAAAAATGCCCTTATGCAGCCGGACAGCGCCAGTAAAGGCCCCCTTTTCATGGCCGAAAAGCTCGCTCTCAAGCAAGGTATCGGTGAGAGCACTGCAATTGATGGACACAATCTGATTGGCTGCCCGTGGACTCTCAAGATGAAGCGCCCGGGCAATTAATTCTTTTCCCGTTCCGCTTTCCCCGGTAACCAGAACAGGGCTGTCTACAGCTGCTATTTGTTTGATTCGTCCGATCAACTGTTGCATTTGATCAGAGGAGCCAACCAGTCCATGAAAACCTTCCAGCAGCGGTTTTGGAGAAACTTTTTGTGCCTTAAAATCTTCAAAAACAAGGGCGACCTTGGACTTAAGTTCATCAATGGTAAAGGGTTTAGCGATGAAGTCACGGGCACCCAGTTTCAGGGCATTAACAGCCAGGTCAATGGTTCCAAAAGCAGAAATGAGAATAATGGGAATGCTGGCATTTTGATCTTGGAATTCCTGGAGCAGATGCATACCGCTTTTGCCCGGCAATTTCAAATCGCTGATAACCAGATCAGGTTGAATCTCGCGAAAAAGCTGGGCTCCAGCATGACCATCGGCAGCAGTTTGGACAGCATAGCCGGTCTTCTGCAATACTGTAGCAATCCCCTCACGCATGGTTTGATCATCTTCGATAACCAGAATTTTTAACTTCAAATCCCATCCTTCCAGGGCAGCGTTACACGAAAAACAGTCCCTGTTTCATCACTCTTATGGACAAGGATTGTGCCACCCAACTCTGCGATAATACTTTGAACGATGGACAGGCCCAATCCAAAGCCACGATCTCGGGTAGAAAAATAGGGCTCAAAGATGCGCTCCCAATCTTCATGAGGGATGCCTGGTCCAGTATCACTGAAATCAATTTCAACTGAATCAATCACTTTTCTGATATCAATATTTACCTGGGCTGCCTGCCCGCCTGCTTCAAGACCATTTTGAATCAGGTTAAGAAATACACGATTCAACTTGGAGCGATCCCCACGAATTTCCAGATCACCCTTCAAACTTAAACTCTGATTAAATGCCGTGAGTTCCGGCTGTACCAGACTGCTTACATCCTCAAAAATATCCCTGATATTTATTTGCTCAATGATGCTTTTTAAGGGTCGGGCATAATCCAGGTATTCCTGAACAATTTGTTTCAAATGCTGGAGTTCACCGGTGATTTTATCCAAATAGGCCTTATGATCCTCAATATTGTGGGTACTGGAAAGTTGGGATAGTTCTTCCCTGAGAAGGCCGCTGTATATCTCCATACCCCCGAGCGGATTTTTAATTTCATGCGCGATCCCCGCCAGGAGTTGACGGGCACTCTCTTCCTGTTTCTTAATTTCAGCATGCATGTCGATCAGAGACCGGTTCAAATCACCAAATTCATCGCTGCGATGTAATTCAACAGGTTCAGAATTTATATTTGTCTGGATGGCTTTCGCGTAGTTGGATAGCGCTCGCACAGGTTTTATCAGCGACCGTGAAAACATAAGTGTCATGGATATCGCAATCAGGATCGAAGCCAGGAAAATCCAGAAGAGACTACCTGTCATTTGGTCAATCGCAGACATGAAATTTGCGCCTGCCCACACAACCAGGATAACGGGTGAATCCTCCACAATCTTTATTGGCATTGCGGCTGCCTTGACATAGCGACCGTCATCCAGCTTATAGAGTTCAGAAACGACGTGGTCAATATCATTTTCCAGAGCCAGAAGGCCTGGCAAGGCCGGAGCGAGTTGGGCAATACTTGATTTCAAACGCTTATCTTGAGCGAGAATCGTCCCATCCTGTTTATACAGGGTTAATCCTTCAATGCCTTGACCAGCAAACTCAGCCAGATCCTGTTCAACCCGGAGTCTGATGTTTAGCAGACCTGGCTCACTGACCAGCATACTCACCAGCTCTTTATCCAGAGTGCTACTGATAATCCGGTTGATACGCTTGAGTTGCTCACCCAGCTCAGTCTCCAGCGCCGCCCTGGAGTACCAATAGAGGGGTACAGATAACAGGGACATGGAAATGACCAAGATGCTCAGGACCAGCAAGATTACTTTTGGACTCAGTTTCATACTTCGTGCTATCGCAATTATTGAATCACTTTTTTAAGTCGCATTATCTGGAATCCTCATCTGAATTGAAGTGATAGAACTTTAATGAGACAATAGGTTAATTCAAGGACTATTGAGGTAGATTCAGTGAAAAATAAATAGCTGGCACTTGACCAGCTCTTTAACGGAAACTTTCAGAATCTTTTCCAGCCGCTTACTTCAGATAGAGCATTTTTATTACTTTGCTCATAGACCCAGTCTCGAGACGAGTAAAAAACAAACCACTGTCCAGCGCTTTCCCGCTTTGATCCGTGCCGCTCCAGGTGCATTCATGCCAACCCGCGGATTGTTGCCCCTCCACCAGAAGAGCGATCTCCTGTCCCTTGACATTGAACACGGCCAGTTTTACCTGTGATGTTTCTGGTAAACCATATTTGATGATTGTCTGGGGGTTAAAAGGATTTGGATAGTTTTGCTTCAATTCAAATGCGGTTGGCATTGTTGATGATCCTAACACACGGACCACAAAAGGAGATTCTATACTGCCTATGTCCGGAGCATTTCCCAGATAATCAGCTGAACCAAGATTCACAATCGTATCCATTTCAAACACATAAAAGTCTGTGCCCCCATCCACGCAGGGCGAGGTTTCCATAAGACTGAAGTCCCCTGCTGCTTGATTCACAAAAAGCGGATCCATATGGATGTTTCCAGGACCTTCCCAGCCATTCTCAATGTTAGAATAGGCGATACTGATCGCGCTGAGATCGAATTCCTGAATCACTACAATTGGGTTGTCCCAAATCACTGAATTGACCAGCCGCGGGTGGGCATTGGTTTCGACAAAGATTCCCGTGTTATTTGCAGAGATCGTGTTACTCACAATTCTGGCTAAACTGCTATCTGTACAGGCTATTCCAGCTCCGATGTTGCCCACGATAAGATTGTGAGAAATCAATGTTGATCCCGGTCCGCGGACACAAATCCCTGCTCCGGAACCGGTATCAATGACGTTTGCCTGTATCCTGTTTTCAGTGATTACGGGATCACTCCCAACATCAATAAAAATACCTGCCCCATAGGCAAAGCCCCAGCCGCTGGAAGTCACATTGGCTTCAATTATGTTTCCCTGAATCAGGGGGCTTGAAGCATTTCTTAAACAAATACCGCCGCCATTATAGGCACCCGTATTCGCACTGATGGTATTATCCAAAATTTTGGGACTGGCATCGCTGCAAAAAATACCGCCACCGTCCAGATAGAATTCGCAATGATTGGATGTAATTATATTCTCAATGATCATCGGTGAGGATCCAATACAGCGGATGCCTCCACCGCCGTGAAGGAGAGGGCCGCTATCATAGACATTTCCGCCCCTGATCGTAAAGCCCCGAATTACTGAACCCTGGTCCTCTCCAGAGACAAACGACACGACACTGAAACTACTGTCGCCCCAGATGATTGTTGATTCTGCACCTCCCGTACTTGTGACCGAGATGGCTTTTCCCAGGAAGTTGATGTTTTCCTGATACATTCCTGGTCCTACCAAAACACTGTCACCGTGCCGGGCACTGTCAATTGCAGCCTGAATTGTCGTCACATCTTCTGGGACATGGATCGTCTGAGTTTCAGAATCTGCAAGGTAGTCGATGCAGTTTTGCAGAAAACGGCGGTTGCCTGGGTGACTGCTCATAATATTAATGTCGTTAATACCAATAAAAGTACCCTCACCGATGAATTCAGCCACCGCCACCGGTGGATGGGATCCTGGTGGAAATACTTCTGGTGACTCACTATGGGTATCATCATCCCCACTGACCACCACAAAAGCGGATGCTCCCAGGATACTTATCGGGGAAGATAGATTTCCAAAAAGAGCATCAACACCCTCAGTCAAAATATGGGCAAGTGGATTTGAACCGAAGGTATGAAAAACAGGGGTCCATGCATTCCCATCCTGATTGTTTGTTTCATCAATCAGGATATAATCAGTGAATTCAGAGTTGAACAGGGTCATTTCCCTCAACGTGGGTGACAGTGGATTATGCTCCTCTGTGACACCATATTCATGAAAAATGAGCGTCTCTTGAAGTTCCCGACTTAGGATTGACTGAGAAATTACCTTGTCTGGAATAAAGCTTGAACCCTGGATCTGTGTGGGTGTGTTCTCCACAAAAACCCACATTATCCGGACCTGCTCTGAAAAGTTGTTTGTTACGTTCAGGGGTATAAAGCGGTCATAAGCGTCCCCGGAGAAATTAAAGATTGCGCAGGGGCTATGGGTCGGCGAGGCACTGGCAAGCAGACGATTGATCCATTGATATTCCTTGAAAAAAGAGAGTGCTTCTTCTGTGGAGAGACCCAGGGCAAGTGCTTCCGCTTCTAATTCCCTTTGCAGGAATGCTGATAACTCAAGGGGTCTAAAGGTTTGATAATTTGAACAAATCATTCTTTCGGCTGGCTCAAGGGATTCAACCCGAGCATATCGATATAAACCACCCGACTCAGGCTGAAAGACACGAATTGAAGCGAGAGGCAATTCTGAATGATTTTCTATTTCCATGTTTGAGCCCTTCGCAGTCACGGATAGAAAATTCAAACCTGTTCGAGGGCGTCCTTCATAGAGAATTTCTGTTATTTCGTCTGGTTTGACATCAACCTTCCATTGAAGATTTGAGTGGTTAGCCTCCCTGCTTATGTGGGCCGGAGGAACCAGAAAGGTTGGTACCCCTGGAAAATTGAGGGTGAGATCGACCTGACTGGCCATAGCCGCTGACAAATGGATTATGGGCTTATCTACCATGCTCCAGTCAGTCTCTCTGAGCAGTAGATAACCGCCTCCGTTTTCAACATAATTGGTGAGTTGGGATGTCTCGTACTCGCTGAGGGTTGGTAAATAGCCGCTAAAGAGTGAAAAAGTGTTGTCTACCATTTGTAGCACCAGATCATATTGAGAAAGACGTGTGTCCTGATAGAAGTGAGATCCGAATCCGATTTCATAGGCAAGACCTTCCAGATCCCATGCCGAGTAAATCACACTCCATAAACCGCTTGCAGGCATTTCCACATAAGCCAGTCCATTTGCGTTGCTGCCGGCAAATTCACCCAATGGATCAATAAAAAAGAAAAAGGGGTGTTGGAAAGAGGTGGTATCCTCTAACTCATAGCGCAAGTACAATACCGGACTATCCTCTGGGACCATAAAGACAATGGTATCCTGGGAAGATTGTAGAACACCAGATACAAGCACCTGGTCGATGATCACATCTCCAGCATCCAGATAGTCAAATTCATACTCAGGAAAGAGCTCGACTGGATCACTTACTTCGCCCATGTTTGCATGGGGCGTGGGCCAGCCATGGATTCCATCGATCAATATTCGTGGATTAGCCTCTAAACAGGACAACCCAAAGCTTACTACACTGATAAAAATGATCTTTGTTTTCATAACTTCCTCCCTCAAAAAATTTCACTCTGCTTGTATGATTGCCGGAAATGAGCGAGCAAGTAGCGCAGGTAGAAACAGAAAAAAGATAACCTAACCCTTGTCATCCAGCAAGTGGTCAAGAGTTCACACCAAAAGTGACATGCTACACCCACTCACAAGAGAGAGCATGCAAATACCGTAACAATCATAATCGCCACTAACACAAAAGCCCGCTTACTCGGGCTTTTGTATGAGAAGATGTCGACCGGGGAGATCGACACCAGGTGTTACGATGTCGATTTTTTAGTTCTAACCGATGGCATCGGGTCCGGTTTCCCCCGTTCTGATCCGAATGACCTGTTCAATGGGCAGGATAAAGATTTTTCCCCGCCCCAGATCATCATCACCCCTGGCAACGGTTGTGATGGCCTCAACCACAGCATCTACATATTCATCATTCACAGCAATCTCCAGCCGCACTTTATTTAACAAGGTGATCTCGTGTGAAATGCCGCGATAGACTTCGGTTACCGGTATTTCCTTGCCCTGTCCCTTGGCATTGGTGACAGTGAATTTATAGATCTGTTTTTTGAGCAACTCTTCCTTGATATCAGGGAGTTCTTCTGGCTGTATAATGGCAATAATAAGTTTCATTTTCTAGCTCCTCTTATTCTGCTGTAAAAATCTGGAAGCCAGCATAAGCTTCTTCCTGATGTTCGCTGATGTCCAGACCACGAATTTCTTCTTTTTCCGAAACCCTCAGGAAGTTGAAGGCTTTCAAAAGACTAAAAAGGGCAAACATGGTTACAAAGCCCCATAGGGGAACGACCAGCGAACCGATAATCTGGGCTCCCAAGGGATGTCCACCAAAAATTCCGGTGGCTATACCACCCCAAACACCTGACAAACCATGTACCGGCCAGGCACCAACTGGATCATCTATCCTGAGCTTTTCAAGCAAGATGATACCGAGCACGACCAGAATACCAGCGACTAATCCAATAATAATACCTGCTCCATTGGTTACCGAATCACAATTTGCAGTAATACCCACCAAACCGGCCAGGATTCCATTCAATGCCATGGAGAGATCTGGTTTTTTGAAAAGAATCCAGGCCAGGATCATGGCAGCAACACCACCGGCTGCCGCAGCCAGAGTGGTATTTACGGCAATGAGCATAACGGCATTGGTATTGTCTACACCGACAACAGCCAATTGGCTACCGGGGTTGAAGCCATACCAACCGATCCAGAGAATAAACACACCGAGAGTTGAAATGGTCAGACTGTGACCGGGCATTGCTCGAGAGCCTCCGTCTCTTTTGAAACGTCCGAGACGAGGTCCCAGAACAATGGCACCGGCCAGACCGGCAAAACCACCGAGACCGTGGACCAACAGTGAGCCAGCAAAATCATAAAAGCCCAGCGCATCCAACCAGCCCCCGCCCCATTTCCAGTAGCCGCTGATGGGATAAACAAGACTTGTGATCACGACGGAATAGACCAGGTAGGCTGAAAATTTCATGCGACCTGCCACGGCTCCTGAAACGATGGTGGCGGCGGTGGCGGCAAAGGCCACCTGAAACAACCAGTTCATCTGGGGATTCAAAACTCCTGCCCCAGGTTCGCCTGCCTCCCCAATGAAGCCAAAGCCAGCGAAAGCTAGAATTCCATTGCCTTCAGGGGCATACATCAGACTGTAGCCTACGAAATAAAAAAGCAGAGCTCCGGCGCAGAGATCAATTATATTTTTAAAGAGGATATTAACTGTGTTTTTGGCACTGTTTAGACCTGCTTCCACCATTGCAAAGCCAGCCTGCATGAACAGCACCAGGATCGCGCAAATAAATAGAAAAAAGTTGTCGATTGCATAGGCGTTATCAGACCCTGTAGAGGCCATGGCCACTGAGCTCAGAACGAGTATCACAAAAACTATATATAGATGACGTTTGGTCATTTGGATCGCTCCTTTCTTTAGAGGCTGAAACCAAAGACCAGGAAGGAGGTTTCCTGTTCCGGGTTAATAATAAATGAAGCGCTATAAATATCTCTGGATGCAGTAATTCCAATATTCACAATACTAAAATCAGGATCATCTTTCACCGTGTAAGCACCATTCCCTGCACCGAGGGTTAACATGCCATAGCTTAATTCCAGATATAGTGAGTTGTCAGCATCACCACTGAGATTCATAGCGACAACACTACTCAAACCGGACACCTCAAAACCAGCGCTGAGTTCAAAAATGTGCTTGTCCATATTGAACAGGGAATCCGTTCCCTGATACTCAGGAAAGAAATAATCTGTAAGGGTCAGATCTACAGGTCCGAGACTGGCGCCAAGATAGAGATCGTTCTCATTTCCACCTGCAGCTCCACTGGGAGACCAGGCACTCCAGGCACCCACTGTAAAACCAGCCATAGCATATTCAATCGAAGGTTGTACCGTGGCTGAATTACCGAAATCGGTTCCACGCCACACATAACGACTGTACACATCTACTCCGATGCTCACCTGGGCAATTCCCATACTGTTGAGTCCCAATAACACCAGTAAGTAAATTGTCTTTTTCATTTCAAATCCTTTTGCTCTTAACCGTTAAAGTTTTAAGTGTTATTTATTAATAGCCTAAATAAATGAGGCAATATTGATAATGTCAAGCATTTTTAAAGGTTAGGTCAACTGTTTCGGTAAAATATTCATCCTTAAAACACTTAACCCTTAATTTTTATGGTGATAGCGAAAAGATATTATTTGTGTTGAATGTGGTATGGCTGAGAACTCTTGAATTTGGACCTTTGTGCCGACTTGATTATATCAATTAGACATACCCACTATATCACACTGATCTGAATTGGCCAGATTTTTCTCATCCAATATTTGAAATCGGTTCTTAATTACACAAAATACAATTATATAGCACAAGGATAAACCGGATTGGCATAACCCTTGTCACTAGAATCGCCATGACATCTGCACGCTCCTGGGACCATTTCTTTCAGCACGCTATTATGCCTCGCTGATTGGATGATGCGATTTCCATAAATAACTGCAGAAAATTGATAACGATTGGATAGGTTTTATAATGTCTCAAGCAAAATTCTACGGCAAACGTTGGTTTCGAATCGGATCGGCCATCTCCATCTTGATGCTCGGCATAGCCGCAATGGCATACCTGGCTTCTACTAAAGAAGAGGCGAACAAAAAGGATTTGGGTGCCAGGGTCAGAAAAGTGACGGTGAGCGAGCTTACCTTCGCCGATCACACGCTTCAGATACATGGCAATGGCAGTATTCAAAGCCAGCGAACCTTAAATTTGGTCACCCTTGTAAGTGGCGAGGTGATCTATTCCAAAGACAACCAGAAAAGTGGTCTGTTTGTTTCCCAGGGGGAGATTCTGGTCAAAATTGATGATCGTGAAGCCCGCAACCGAGCCCATCAAGCCCGGTCCGGTCTGATCAATTCAATTGTTTCGCTTATTCCTGACCTGAAAGGCGTGAGCGACAATACTGCCTATCAAAAGTGGAGTCAATATCTCGAGGGTCTGAACATGAACAGCACCCCGGAGCTCCCCAAAATACTGGATGCCCAGGAACGTATCCGGGTTTCCATGCATAACATTTTCAATCAGCATGCCACGGCAAAAAATGCTGAGATCACGCTTGAACGCCACACGATTCGCGCACCTTTTGATGCCTATCTTATAGCTGATGGTCCTATTTTGGGATCCTGGATGGCCCCTGGGCAAATTGCCGCCGCATTGATTGATCCCTTCCAGCTTGAAATTGCCGTTCCCCTGGCGCTGTCCGAGCTTGACCTGCTTTCGAAAGAGCCAAACCCGAAGGCCACCCTATATCCAACAGAGGATCACAGCAAGCACCTGACAGGTGTCTTGAGTCGCAAAAATGCCCACCTTGACAAGGGTAGCCAGACGGTCATGCTCCATATCGAAGCCAGCAATCCTGAGCTGGATCCAGCCTTCTTTCCCGGAAATTATATGGATGTTTATATTGAAGGAGCCACGCTTAGAGATGTGGGTTTACTGGCCCGGGATGTAATTGCTCCGGGTCCCTATATTTACACAATGGAAGACTCCCTGCTGGCTAAACACCTGGTGAAAATATTAGCTACCCAAGGTGACTCTGTAGTCATTGCCCGCGGCGATCTGAAGTCAGGCGTTCAGGTTGTTACGACCCTGCTTCAAACCCCCATCGTTGGGATGCGCATCGCCGTTTCAGGTGATGAGCAAAACGCTGACCCCAAATCTATTATGCTTCATTAAGCGACGGGGTACCTACGACATGTTAAAAAAATATCTCGAATTCTTTATCAAACATTCCGTGATCACAAACTGGATCATGATCGTAATTCTGCTGGCCGGAGCTGTGTCTCTAGCTTCCCTGAGGGTGCGGGTGATGCCAAAAATGGAAATCCAGGGAGTTCAAGTTAACATCCCTTTTCCAGGAGCCTCGGCCCGTGAGGTGGAGGAAGGGATCATTATCAAGGTCGAGGAGAATCTCCGTGGCCTTGAAGGTCTTGGTCGCATTTATTCAGGGTCGCAAGACGGCTATGGCTGGGTTTATGTTGAAATCCTCCCCAGCGTGGAGATGGTCAAAGCAATTGATCGGATTCGAAATGCTGTAAATTCCATAGCCTCCTATCCTGCCAATGCCGAAAAGCCAGTGATCTATCAGGATACCATGTGGCAACGGGTCGCCATGCTCACCATCTACGGTGATACTGACCTGCTCACCTTAAAAAGAATTTCCGATGACTTTCGTGATGAATTGACCAAAACCGGAAAAGTCAGCCAGATTCAATCTTTTGGAACACCTCCCCGGGAAATCATCGTAGAAGTCTCGCCCACCAATCTGGAGCGCTATGGACTCACCGTTGCCGATATCAGCACTGCGATTCGCGCTACCAATCTCAATATTTCTTCAGGTTCGATTATGACCCGTCGCGAAACCATTCAGATTCGCTCCTATGAAAAGAAATACGAAGCTGAAGCCCTTGAAAATATCCCCATCAAATCCAGTATCGAAGGCCGAACCGTATTCCTAAAGGAGATCGCCAACATTCGCGAACAGTGGCCAGATAACTGGTTCTATGAAGAGACTGATGGCAAACAGACCATTGATCTGCATGTCATGTATGGCAATGAAGAAGATGTCCTTGATATCGCCAAATTGATCGAACAAAAGATCGAAGAATTTGAAACCCGCTATGGCGGTTTGATTCATATTGACCAATTCATCCGTGACACAGACGATCTGGAAGAGCGGATTGTCACTCTGGTTCAGAATGGACTGCTGGGCCTATTTATGGTAGCTCTCATTCTCAGCTTCTTCCTTAATCTGAGGCTGGCTTTCTGGGTGGCTCTGGGCATCCCCATCAGTTTTATGGGTACCTTTTTCCTCCAATGGCTGATGGGGATCACCATCAATGAAATGAGTCTTTTCGGACTGATCCTGGTCCTCGGCATTCTGGTGGATGACGGCATTGTGATTGGAGAAGCCATCTTCTCTGTTCGAGAGCGTGAAGGCAAAACTGGAAGCGATGCTGCTGTGGCCGGCACGCTTGAAGTCATCAAACCCGTGTTCATTTCCGTGCTCACCACCATGGTGGCATTTATGCCTTTCTTCGCCCTCTATGGTGACTTACGAAATTATACCTGGCAGATTGCCTTCGGAATCGTGGCAGCTCTGGCTTTTTCATTGGTTGAGGCTTCCATCATTCTGCCAGCCCATTTGGCTCACAGTAAAGCCCTCACAGCTCCGCCTGGTGAGGGAGTATCCAGTCCATTGCGCCGCAAGCTGGAAGGAAAAATTAATCACTTTATCCAGAACATATACGGACCGATCCTCATGCGGATCATGGAATATCGCTGGAGTGTGGTGGCAGCAACTGCAGCAGGAATTCTGGTTATGGCTGGCGCTTTTGCCGGAACCCATATCAAAGCCCAGTTTTTCCCCGACATCGAGGCGCCCTTTGCCCAGATCAGGATCGAGTTACCCTTGGGAATTAATTCCGAAATCGCCAGCCAGATTCGTGACGAGGCCATTTTAAGGGCTCTTGAATATGGGCTTACCCGTGCTCAACCTGAAGACGGTTATGATAATGTCATCTTGAGTCACCACTCCTGGATGGGTGGAAACACCATCAGGATTTTCCTGGTGCTTATTCCTGCCGAGGATCGGGACTATACTGTAAAATCCTTCTCTGATGAGCTCAGTGTGGCGTTGGGGGAGTTTCCAGACGCTGAGAATGTCCAGGTTGGGACCAATAGTTTTGGCGGTTCACCCATTTCGGTGCGCTTCTTATCCATGGATTACGATGCCCTGCTCAAGGCAAAGAACCTGTTGAAAGAAGATCTGAGACAGATTGATGGCATCAAGGATATCCGAGATGATACGCCCCTGGGAACCAATGAATTTGTTGTAACGCTGAAACCCAAAGGAGACGCTCTCGGTTTGACCCTTTACGATGTTTCCAATCAGGTGCGTCAGGGTTTTTATGGACAGGAAGTCATGAGACTCCAACGGGGTCGAGACGAGGTAAAAATCTGGGTCCGTTTTCCTGAAACAGATCGTCAGTCTGTAGCCCAGATGGAAAACTTGAAAATTCGCACGCCTCAAGGCAATTTTGTACCCTTTAAGGAAATAGCCAATTATCATATGCAACGCAGTCTGCAGAGAATCCGCCATGAAGATGGCTATCGGGCGGTTTCAATCCACGCCAATATGGATTACACCAAAAATGATCTTGCCGTGGTTCAAGAGGAACTGAACAATAAGATTATCCCCCATGTTTTATCCCAGGTTGATGGGGTCACAACAGCCTTTGGCGGGCAGAATGAATTTGTAAAACGGTCCACGGACTCGATTAAATTTACTCTGATTTTAGCCCTTGTCGTCATGTTCACCATCATCCTGTTTCTGGTGAAATCTTATGGCCAAGCCCTGCTGGTGATTGGTTTGATTCCGCTGGGGACTGTGGGAGCTGTTGCCGGACATGCATTATTAGGTTTGCCGGTGTCCTTCCTCTCATTCCTGGGTATTATTGCCCTGGGAGGCATCATCGTGAATGATTCGGTTGTTCTCATTGATCGCTATAATAATCTGAAGCGTGGTGGTCAACTGGCTCCCCTGAAAGCCGTATACACTGCAGGAATTCAGCGTTTTCGCCCCATCGTCATGACCACCCTGACTACGGCAGCCGGTCTAGCACCTCTGATTTTCCAGAAATCGGAAGGTGGACAATTCCTGGTGCCAATGGCAGTTTCGGTGGCTTTTGGTGTGATTTTTGGCACCTTTTTAACCTTGTTCATGCTACCGGCAGTATTACTGATTATTGATGTGGATTTGCCTTTAATGAAGGAGACCATCCGTAAATATTTTCGCGGGTCTGACGGGTGAGTTAATGGGTTTATGGGTTTATGGGTTTATGGGTTCGATGGGTTTGATGGGTTTATGGGTTTATGGGTTTAATGAGTTCGATGGGTTTGATGGGTTTATGGGTTTATGGGTTTAATGAGTTCGATGGGTTTGATGGGTTCAATGGGTTTGATGGGTTTTTGAATTCTGTGGGGCAAGGATCGTCTGCTTGAGCAAAGCCTTTGAGAGAATTGAAGGTTTAATCTTCTTTATTACAGAAGCACACGGTTGATATAAGCGCAATAGAAACGCCGTTTCGCGTCATGCTGAGATTGTCAAAACATCTTGAACCTTGAGGGAGATACGGTTAACTGTTTGAACCGCTCTCCCAGGAAACTTCACGGTTCGCCTTGGCCGGCAGTATCCAGACCTACAATATGGCGAAACCTGTAGAATTGGTTATTCAGTATTAATTGCTAGATTGGGCCATGCGAATACCTGACCCTTTTACCCTGGTTATCTTCGGCGGATCCGGAGATTTATCCCATCGAAAACTTTTTCCAGCACTCTTTAAGCTGTATCTCCAGGAGAGATTGCCTAGCGAATTCAAAATTCTGGCGCTTGGCAGAAAAGACGTTTCAGACGAACAATTCAGAGTCCTACTCGTCCAATCTCTGCCAAGTGATGAAGGCTCAAAAACAAAGACTCTGGATACCTTTCTGGCCCATATTCATTTCCAAACATTGGATATATCCTCCAAAACAGATTATGCAAAATTGAAAACAAGAATTCTGGGTTTGGGCAGCAAAACGCAAGAGAATATCCTCTTTTACCTGGCCACAGCCCCCGCTTACTTTGCAAGTGTTGCCCGGGAGCTCGCCGCCCTCGATCTGGATACTGAGACTGAAGGGAAAAGTTGGCGTCGCATCATTTTAGAAAAACCATTTGGCAATGATCTTGAGTCAGCAGATCAGCTCAATCGGTCTCTTCTCGATGCATTCACCGAGAATCAGATCTACCGAATAGATCACTATCTGGGCAAAGAGTCCGTTCAGAACATACTAGCCTTCCGTTTTGCCAATGGCCTGTTCAAGCCTTTATGGAACCATCGATTTATTCATCATATCGAAATCACTGCAGCTGAAAGTCTAGGTGTTGAAGATCGGGGAGCCTATTACGACCATTCTGGAGCCATGCGTGACATGATTCAAAATCACCTCCTCCAACTCCTGGCAATTATCGCCATGGAAACTCCAGCCAAATTCGATTCAGATGCTATTCGAGACGAAAAGGTCAAGGTCCTTAAGGCACTCAGACCCATAATCGGTGATGCTGTCCCCGAACACGTGGTTCGTGCTCAGTACATTCAATCCAAAATTCGGGGGGAGTCCGTCCCGGGCTATCGCCATGAGTCCAATGTGGCGTCACAATCCACCACGGAAACCTATGTGGCTATGAAAGCCTTTATTGACAACGAGCGCTGGCACAAAGTGCCCTTTTATATTCGAACCGGCAAAAGACTGCCCACAAGAGTGACTGAGGTCGTGATTCATTTTAATGGACCGGGTCATCAATTGTTTAAAGGTCTGACCTCCCAGAATATTGGGGAAAACCAATTGATTCTCAGAATTCAACCAGATGAAGGTGTCCTGTTAAAGTTCGGTCTTAAGGTACCAGGAGCTGGTTTTGAGATTACCCCGGTGGGGATGGATTTTCACTATTCTGACCTTATCACGGAAGCCCTGCCTGAAGCCTACGAACGTCTGATTCTGGATGCTCTGGTTGGTGATTCCACTCTCTACTCCCGGGCAGACGCCGTAGAGGCTTCGTGGAATTTTGTAGATCCCATTTTGAAATACTGGCAAGCCCATCCCAGGACCAAACTGTATGGTTATCCAGCAGGAACCTGGGGACCCCCAGAAAGTCTGGCGCTGTTTGAGGATAGCGGTGAAGACTGGCGCTATCCTTGTCGCAATCTCAGCAGCGATGATACTTTCTGCGAATTATAAATGTCTGATTTGAACATTTTTCTCAAACCTGCACAGCTGAACGCTGGCCTGGCACACGACCTGGTTGCCCGTCTGGAACAACTGCTCGCCACTGGCCATGAACGATTGAATGTAGCCATCTCAGGTGGCAACACACCCCTGGGATTACTGGATCGTTTGCTGGTGAGCCATTCCGACTCAAAAATCTGGAAACGGGTTCATTTATACTGGGTAGACGAACGCTATGTCCCCTTTGACCATCCCGAGAGCAATTATGGGAATGCCCGGCCCTTTGTTGAAGCATTGGGAATTCCACTGGACCAGATTCACCCCATGGAGCTCGGAGCGAAGCCGGAACTGGCTGCTGCCAGTTATGGAAAATGCATCGAAGTCATTGCCAGCGTGCGGGATGAAAACGAAGCTCTTTTTGACTTGACGCTTCTCGGACTGGGACCCGATGGACATGTAGCCTCACTATTTCCCGGGACGGATCACTCTCATGATCAAACTTTTTGTAAGGCTACCATTCGTCCTGAAACTGGACAAGCGCGGATCACGCTAACATATCCAGCATTGAATAGAAGTCGTTGGTGTATATTCATGGCCAGCGGAGCTGCAAAAGCTGAGATTGTTTCAACCATTTTTCGTGGATCTAATCCACAGTATCCAGCCTCTCTCATATCTCCACCTGACCCACCATTGTGGTATCTTGATGAGGCTGCAGCATCACGCCTGAGCCAGAAAACAAGAGCGCTGAGGCATCATTAAATTTAAAGGGATTAGCAGAATGAATATAGTTAAAGTGATATTTCATGGACTTGTACTTCTGATGCTGGTAGCGTGCAGTGCACCTATGCAAATGCAAAGTGGCTGGTACCGGGGAGTTGTCCGGATCGATGGCAAACTGGATGACTGGGATGGATTGTGGCGATTTCCTGAAAACGGGAAATTAGCGTTGGCTGCAAAGAATGATGGCCAAGACATGTATCTGGCAGTAAAGACACAAGATAAACGCATTATCCAGAATATTGCCACCTCAGGATTTGAAGTCCTCATTGATCGCAAGGGTGGACAGAAAGGACGTTATCGTCTCCAATTTACTGGTAATGTCAGTCCATCTGTATATAACAGGATGACCCTAAGCACAGATCTTCATGAAGACATGATCAACAAAGCGCTGACCCAAGCCCTTATGGGACCACTGAAATTGCGCTCCGTTAACTATCAGGGTAATATGCAGGAATTCACTGCTCGAGGCTCTTCGTTTAGCAGCTATAAAGAAGGTGAATGGTCTTGCGAATTCAAAGTTCCCATGAGTGGTTTGAAAACAATGCCTGCGCCAGGGAGCAAAATCGGGGTAGGCTTCTCGGCATATCCTCCACCACCCAGCCCACGATCGATTACCGTCTTTCAACCAGGACCGACAGAAACCATCATCACCGAGTGGTGGGTTAAATTGACGCTGGCGTCCCCACCAAAATAGGCAAGGTCAGCCCTTTTCTGGAAACTTAATCTGAGCTGATGCTCACTTCCAAACCCTTATCACTGGCCTTGACCAGCAGATGTTGTACGCCTGGGTGTGCCAGCAAATAGATGGATAGGGGTGCCAAAATTTCCTGCTTCACCAGACGTTTTATGGGCCTGGCTCCGTATTCAGGCTGATACCCTTTTTTAGCAAGATAACCTTTTACTGAAGGGTCAAGCTGTAGCGTCAAGCCTTGTTCGCTGAGCAATTTCACCGCCAGCCCCAGCTGGATCTCAACAATTCTTTCGACCACGGCAATTGAAAGGTCATTAAAGGTCAGAATCTCATCAATGCGGTTGATAAACTCCGGTCGCAAATATGAGCGGATCTCCTTGGATGGAATATTCGAGGTCATGACAATGATGGTATTTTTGAAATTCACCTGGCGACCTTTGGCATCGGTGAGATGTCCCTCATCCAAAATTTGAAGCAGCAAGTTGAGTACGTTGGGGTGGGCCTTTTCAATTTCATCAAAGAGAAGAACTGAGTAGGGACGACGACGAATTTTCTCCGTCAGCTGACCACCTTCTTCATAGCCAACATATCCAGGCGGGCTTCCGATGAGTTTGGCAATGGAATGTTGCTCCATATACTCGCTCATGTCAATTCTGACCATGGCTCGCTCATCATCAAACAGATTTTCAGCCAACGCTTTGGCCAGTTCGGTTTTACCAACACCAGTATTCCCCATAAACAGGAAGGATCCCAGGGGTCGATTTTGATCTGAAATCCCCAGTTTGGACATACGGATAACATCTGCCACCTTCGTGACTGCCTCATTTTGTCCCACAACCCGACGCTGAAGGTGCCTTTCAAGGTCCAGCAGTTTTTCCTGCTCACCAGCCAGCATTTTGGTCACTGGAATACCGGTCCACTTGGAAACCACTTCAGCGATATCGCTTGGGCTGACTTCCAGTTTGAGAAATTTGCTATCTGCCAATTGCTGATTCAAGCTTTCGATCAATTTATCCTGCTGGGGAATCTCTTCATATTGAATCTTGGCCGAGCTTTGATAATCACCATCTCGTTGAGCTTGCTCGGCGCGACGGTTTAAAAGCTCCAGATTGCCCTTAAGGGCCTGCATTTCTGCCGCCTGTTTTTTCTCTGTAGACCAGATCCCATTTAATTCATCCAAAGTCTGCTTGAGTTTGGCAATTTCCTGCTTCGATTCAGTCAATCGTTCTTTAGAACGCTCATCTTTTTCGCGTTTCAAGGCTTCGCGTTCCACTTCGAGTTGAATCAGCTTTCTTCGGGCATCATCGATGGCTTCAGGTGCGGAATTCATTTCCATTCTGATCTTGGCTGCCGCCTCATCCATAAGGTCAACGGCTTTATCAGGAAGAAAGCGATCGGAGATATATCTGTCCGAAAGGGTAGCCGCTGAAATCAAAGCCGAGTCTTTGATCTGCAGTCCGTGATGGAGTTCATACTTATCTTTGATTCCACGGAGGATAGTAATGGTGTCCTCTACCGTTGGCTCTTTAATATAAACATGCTGAAAACGGCGCTCCAGCGCTGCATCCTTTTCAATATATTTCTGGTATTCTCCCAGAGTCGTTGCACCAATCAGCTTCATACGCCCCCGGGCCAGTTCGGGCTTAATCATATTGGAAACATCCATTTGGCCTTCGGCATTACCAGCACCTACTATCATGTGAAGCTCATCGATAAAGACAATGATTTCGCCATCACTATCAACGACCTGTTTGATAAAGTTTTTCAGGCGTTCTTCAAATTGCCCCCGGTACATGGCGCCAGCAACCATGGCACTGAGATCCAGAGTGATCAATTTTTTGCCCTTGATATTATCAGGGACATCGCCTTCCATGATGCGCCGGGCCAGCCCTTCCACTACTGTGGTTTTACCAGTACCGGGATCTCCGATAAGTACGGGATTATTTTTAGTTCTCCGACTCAGGATTTGAATGATGCGGCGAATCTCATCCTCCCTACCGATAACAGGATCAATTTTGCCTTCTTCAGCGAGTTTGGTCAGGTCGATGCCGTATTTTTCAACGGGGTTTATATTTTCTTCTGGATTTATTGCTTGTTGTTGATTCATTTTGGTCTCCTCTTAGCGGGGTCAGAACTGGCCAAATCTGTGCCAGTTAAAATTCTCTGTCAAATGGACGGTTATAGATCCATTCAAAGACTTTTATCGCTTGGGATCAGATCCATTTGGCAGAGTTCGTGAGACTTCTTTCTGCCAGAATGACACTAATTCCCAAAATATCTCTGTGGAAAGTCTTGTGGTAATTTGATCTAACCACCAAGTAATCAATTAGCTAAGGTCTGGTTATCCCTTACATTGATTAAATACATTTTACTTGGTGCGCATAGGTCGCCCCAGATAAAAAAGCTGATTTGACATCATCTACTTTTGGGGGTGAGCTACTGTCTATAAAAGCAGGATTTGGCTACATGAGATGGGGGCTGCCAGGCAATCATTCGTCAGTTCTTCTTTGGACAGGCTTCCTGTTGTTCACGCTTTTCTTCCGGATCTGCCTGGAGGCAACTCCGCTCCACTCGCCCGGAAATCTGAAACCTTTTGCCTGGCATGCGCTCTTCGATGTGAATATGGATACTTATCCTGACTGGGATGTGATCATCGGAGGTATCTCCGAGACATTGACCAGCAAATACAATCCGGCCATCGATGATATTCCAGAAGTGGTCAGGTCCACCATCAAACGCCCCCTGACAGAGGGTTCTGTTCGCCTGATAAGTGCCGGTTACTCAACCTATCCAAATGCTACATACATGGATTTTCAGGTTCCTTTCACCGCCCTGCAAGTCCCAGGCTACACCAGGAATGTTACGTATGACACGCCCTTTCGTTTTATTCTGACCACGTCCTACTCAGAGAGTACCAAGCAGCTTAAAGACTTTATCGGTACCACATCGTCCATGCGGAATGCGTTTCCCAACGTCATCACCAACTGTCAGAAAAGTTTTGGTCTGTTCTATGATAACCGTGATCCCATGCCCTACACAAGTGGTGGAAATTGGTCGGCAGGTGAGACCATACTGGCTTCTGGCAACAGCTGGCACAAATCCACTTCACCTTATTATGCCGGCGGCGTTCGAAATGTGCGGGTCCTGAATGCTTCCCAGACCCAGGTCTGGTCTGGCAGTATCACAACCAACTCAAGTGGTGTTTTCTCCAATCTGCCGACCTGGACCCTTCCGGCAGTGCCTACAGCGGGACTCTACACATTCTGGGTACAGGATCCCAGGAGCCCGGGCACTTACAATCGCTACGATAGTTTTACTGTACTGGCGGTTCCCCCGCCTATAATGAGCATTCAGAAATCGGCGAGCCCCACTCAGATCAATGCCGGGTCGAACACCACCTACACTATTGTGCTCAGCAACAGTGGTACTGGAACAGCTTATATCACTCAGGTAAGTGATGCCCTGCCTGCGGGTTTTTCCTATGTCAGCGGGTCCACAACCGGCATTAGCACTGCAGCACCTACAATTTCCGGGCAAACTCTAACGTGGACAGGGAATTGGAATATCCCACCCCACGCACCACCCACCAGTATCAGCCTGAGTTTTCAGCCCGTAGCAGCAGCAGTACCGGGACCTATCAAAATCAGGCCAGTGTTACCGGTCTTAACTTTGCCACCCTGAGCACAGGTCCAACAGCAAGTGTTACTGTAACACAACCTGTCATAACCATTACAAAATCGAGTGCCCCCTCTTCGGTCTATGCCCAGGGGAATATCAGTTACACCATCAATCTGACAAATACGGGAACCGGTCTAGCCCATATCACCACAATTCTGGACACCCTGGCAAGCGGTTTCAGTTACAATCCCGGATCAACAACGGGTCTGACCACTTCTAACCCTGCCAGTTCAGGCCAAGTTCTCAACTGGACTGGTGCCTGGGTCCTGGCTGCCGGTGCCAGCACTCAACTTCAGTTCTGGTCCAAAGCCGGAACAGTCCCAGGCAGCTACACGAATCGAGCTGCAGTGCAGGGCAGCGATTTCACTTCCCGAAAAACGGGTCCAACTGCAACCGTGACCCTGCTTCCCCCGCCAGCAGCACCCGTGATCCAGGTCAGCAAGACCGCTTCTGTCGCCACTGTCTTTCAAGGCGGAGCCCTTAATTATACCATCCTGCTTAAAAACACGGGGAATGCCACTGCCACAGTGAGCACAGTGCGGGATACCCTACCTCTGGGCTTTAGCCATACCAGCAGCTCCAGCTCGGGCTTGACGACAGCAAATCCCACAATCAATGGTCAACAACTCCGCTGGACCGGATCCTGGAATATTCCTGCATCTGGCTCTGCGACATTGAGTTTTGGGGTGCTTGGCAGTTCTGTCAACGGGGTCTATCAGAACAAAGCCTTTAGTTCGGGATCCAACTTTACAGCTGCTCAAAGCGGTCCTACGGCTCCAGTCACCGTTATCTCACCGCCACCGGGGTTTCCTGTGATGAGTCTTGTAAAAACAGTCAGCTCTACCAGCGTGACCAGTGGGTCTATTGTGACCTATACAATGAAAGTCGGTAATAGCGGTAACCAGGCAGGGACAATCACCGACATCTACGATATCCTGCCGACAGGTTTCACTTATCAAGCAGGGAGCACAACAGGGCTGGTCACAACCAATCCCACCATCAATGGATTGAGCCTGCATTGGCCAGGTAATTGGGTGATCATGCCTGGCGTTTCCAATCAGACCCTGGCAGCTTTTCAAACCAAAGCCCCATTAGTCTCAGATACCTATTATAACAATGCCTCCATTGCCGGTCAGAATTTCACGACCCTTTCAACAGGACCCACAGCATCTGTGCATGTGACCACACCGCATTTGATCATGACCAAGACTGTGAACAGTGATACGGCCATCCCTGGTGACACCATGACCTATACCGTGACTTATCTGAATATTGGAGAAGCATCTACTGCCGAGATTCGTATTCTCGAGAACATCCCGGTTAATACTAATTATCGTCAAAATTCAGCTTCTGGAACCAATATGGTTATCACCTATAGTCATGATGGGGGTGTCAGTTATGATGCGGATCAATCGGCACCTGTCACTCAGATCAGTTTCATCCGGACAGTCCCCTTAATGCCTGCTGGCTCCGGGGCGGTAAGTTTTGATGTCATTATTAATTGAAAAAATAAACAAGGAGAACAAAATGAAACGGGCACAAACCTATCTCTGGCTGCCCCTGCTCCTATTGCCACTTTGGCTATGATCGCAGGGAAAGCCGGAACTGTCTATTCAGATCATTGAGCACAAAGTGTTGAAAGGAGCCCTATTGAAAAGCGCTGAAAAGCCGCTCCTTTTTATGCCCGGTGATACGATCGAGTATCAACTCACGGTGACCAATATTGGCACCGGTGACATGAAGGATGCCAAAGTGGATGACCCGATTCCAGTGGGTGTCAGCTTTGTGGCCAACAGCGAGTACGGTGAAAACACGGAGTTCCTGTTGTCTGTCAATAACGGTCAAAGCTTTGAGGCCTGGCCTGTGAGCTATACTGTCATCGACGCCAAGGGTCAACCTGTTAATAAACTGGCCACAGAGGATATGGTCAGCCATGTCAGATGGCTTTTCCCAATGCTTTTAACCCCACAACAAAGTCATGAAATTGGATTCAGAGTCCGTGTCCTTTAAGACTCTGAAATATCAAAAAATAAAAAACAAACCTAAGGAGGGTTTAACATGAAAACAACGCGAATAGTCTGTTTGCTGCTGGTGCTTCTGAGCACAGTAACAATCATTCACGCAGCGGGAACGCCGGCTGGAACGGCGATCACCAATTATGCTATTGGTGATTACAAGGATGTCAATTTGAATCCTATGCCTCGTATCACGTCCAACACGGTCACGACACTTGTGTCCCAGATCGCAGGTGTGGACGTCAATCCATCCGCAGCTGCCAACAATCTATCAGCCAATGGCTTGGTGGTGTATCCAATCCGGGTGACCAACACTGGCAACGGTACTGACAACCTGAGTTTGGCTGTCGTTACTGGTGGTGCTGAAACCGGTACTTACTCCATTGAGCTCTTTCAGGATGCCAACAACAATGGCTTGATCGATGTAAGTGAAACCACCATTAGTGAGACTGGCAATTTGACCGCCGATCAGTATGTGAATCTGCTCGTCAGGGTTACTGACACGAGCGGAGCCACTGATGGAGATATTGTCGTCGTAACACTCACGGCCACGTCTGGGTTCAACAATACGGTGAGCGACACAGCGACCCTGACCAGCACCATTACAGCTGCGACTTTGATGATATCCAGCTCTTCCAGTCCGGCCATGCCCATTCCGGGTGAGGTTGTTACTTACACTGTCTGGGTTCAGAACAATGGCACTGCATCCGCCTATAATGTGGTGATCAGTGTACCCATCCCTGGTTATACGACCTACATAACATCAAGTATGCGGACTGGCACAAGCAGTGATTATAACAGCGCCGCCATCCAGACCGATGATGCTGGTGATGATATGGCCACCTTTGCTGCCAACACTGTAACCGCTGAGCTGGGGACCATCGCCGGTGGATCGGGATATTATGTCTTCTTCCAGTTTGTCGTGGATGCCAATGTTCCGATTGGCACGACCCTTAGCCTGCCAGTAGATGCCACCTACACCAACATCACCGATGTGCCCTATCCGCCCATCTACGATGCTGGCGGTTCTGGGAGCAACATCATCATTGATCAGTATTTCGAAGCAGCATTGACGGCAGCTATAACAACGGCCATCGCCAATCCTTCTGATAAGGTGAATGCATCTTTCAGCGCGGAAAATGCAGGAAACGGTCCTGATGTCATCGAACTCCGCTATACCAGCAGCACTTTGACCTGGCAGTTTTATCTGGACTTCAATGGAAACGGCATCATCGACCCAGGCGATGTCCTACTCACTGACAGCGATGGTGACGGCCTGGTGGATACCGATCTGTTAAGTTCCGGCCAAATGATTTGGGTGATCGCGCAAACCACTATTCCACCTGGAACATCTGACGGGGATGTGGAAACGACCTCTATCACTGGAATCTCCGGGAATGATCCCATTCCGCCAGCGGCTTCCTTCTCCTTTAATTTCACCATCACCGTGACCGCTCCCAATCTGTTGGCGACCAAAACGGTCTCTCCGACTGGGACGCAGCCTCCAGGAACGGTCCTGACCTATCGGGCCGATGTGGTGAATCTGGGTTCCGGCGCAGCCCGTGATCTGGTTATCACAGATCAGATTCCAGATCATACGACCTATATTCCTGAAAGCCTAGAGCTGAATGGCAATCCAAAGACCGATTTACCCGATGCTGACCAGGGAACCATGGTGGGCAACGCTGCCGTGTTTACCATCCCATCGATTGGTCCTGGTGGATCAAACTATGTGACCTTCCAGGTAAGCATCGACTAACGAAACCCCAATAGGGTGGTTCGGTTCAGCTGATTCCCGGGGTCTCTTTCCGAGACCCGTCAAGCTTGCTGTATCCATCCCCAGGTGGTCAAGATCGTGATGCGTATAAATCCTCTGATGTTTTTCCGGGATCCACTTCGATGGATAGCTGGGATATTGCTCTGCGCGCCCCTGTGGCTCCAGAGTCAAACCCCGGTGAACACTACGATCACAAATGCCTATCACGTCAGTTACCGTGATATAGCCGACATCATCGTCACCCTCAGCTCTGATACGGTTTCCACCCTAGTGGGACCCGGCTATACTTTGGGTTTGAGCAAGTGGACCGATGTCAGTATTGTGGCTCCCGGCGATTCGTTAAACTATCACTTCCTGCTCACCAACACAGGTAATACTGTTGCTGACGGAATCTCCCTCATCGATACGCTGGGCACTCAGCTTGGCTATATTGCTGCAGATCCTGCAGCCCTTGTCGTTGGACAGGTGATCCGCTGGGAGAATCTCACCGTTGCACCTGGATCCTCGTTAGAACTCACACTGCTTACGGCTGTTGATGACCTCTTGCCAGCAGGCACAGAGATCACCAATATGGCCACGGCTCAATCCGGAACGGGACCCCCGCTACACTCCAATACCGCCGGGGTGATCGTGGACAGTCGTCCAGATTTGCGATTGGTGAAATCCGTGGACCGTGATGTGGGAACCCTGGGTGATACACTGACCTACACTCTGACGCTATCCAATACGGGAAACGTGGTGTCCACCGCCAATTTCCTCCATGATGATCTGCCGGATTACGTGCAGGTCCTGGACTGGACAGGTGCTGCTACATTGCATGGTGGTGTGGTGAGTTGGAATCTGGGATCCCTGGAGGCAGGAGCTAGTCGTTCCTTCTTCCTGATGATATGTGGGATTCCTTCATCAAAAACTCCCACTAGCCTACCGTTCGTGCTTTCGATATATCTTTGAGGGATTGCCATTCCATTAGCATACTTTGCATACGCTTCCATCCAACTGTATAGCTGAATCAGATTATACAATTTTGTATGAGATGTGAGTGGCGTGTCAGGATGAGATTCGATATATGCAATCGCTTCCATAACTCTTTCAATATTGATTGATAAAAATGGGGCTAATTCGAATCGTGATAGAGGTGGATAACCATCGTTATCAAAATCCATCACACCAGCATCAAACACACTTGAATTCAAACAGTTTGAAACCATATTTTTTCCTAGAATGTCTGTATACATTCTGCTGTAATCTTCACGTAGGCGTGCCATAACCCAAGACTTTAGCCTGTATTTTTTTGTGTATCTTCCATATGGACTGAAGCGGTATTTGTCATCAGCAATGTCAAAATAATGGGTTATTACTCCTCTATAGTAGCCCCCATCATCGCTCTTTCTGAATAGCTTTTGCAGGGTCGTTGAATGCAATGAAACACAATCCAATTGAGAATAGCTCTCCATATGCTTATGTCGTTTATATCCCAAAATTACTTCATTTATGAGGCGTGTTACTCTTCGCTTATGAAGCGGGGTGAGTGTGTCTCAGAATGCATCTTTCAAAATATGTTCGTTCATCATGTTCTCCTTTTTGAATATTATTTAGGCTTGAATCCACCTTTATTGGTGAATTCCAATTGTTACCAACTGGTTTCAGTCGGTTCCTAAATAAATAGAGAAGAAGTTTGCTAATCGCTTAAAAAAGAATTTTTATAATTAGAATTTTTTTTCAAAGGTCCTGAATAGCCAACCAGTAACTTACTAAGTTTTGAATTTCTTCGCGCGATGGTTGCACAGTCAAAAAATTCATGAAAAACTGACTTTGCATCTTCGCTCCTTCATGTTTATGGGAGGGGCGATACCCCATAAATAAGTTTACATCTTTTCGAGTATCTGGCTTTTCGAACACAAAATAATTAGATACAAATTCATCCATAAAATCCATTAATACTAAATTGAAATCAGGCTTGTCGTTTGGAATGGCATCGGGTGTTTCATACGTAAGAAACCAATCTTCTATATAATCCTCAATTTCTAATTCTGATGGTTGAATAAGGATAAATTGCCAGTTGAATAGTTTTTGTCTGTTTAATCCTTCAGAGCTCGTCTGAGGGCGATAATTTCTATTAGATATTTGTGTCCGACGTGTAATGTATTTTTCAGTGACATAATACACCGAGTCTCTAATGAGATAGTCTACGAATTTCTTTAACAGAGCTTCAACTCCACTTAATTTCTTTTGTCCCAAAGTATACCCCTTTTTCTAAAAAATAATTCACCGCCAGTGAATTGGCTAACCAAATCCACCAAAATCGGTATCTAACAGCGTAGTTGTTTTTAGACATATTCCATCAATATGCCTGAAAATACCCTGTTCGTAGTTGTATCGTAGTTGCTTAATTGGTGAGACTTCCCATAAACAAATAAGCCCCTAAATATAATATTAATAGGGGCTTATCTCTGTACACCGCCCAGGACTCGAACCTGGAACCAATTGATTAAGAGTCAACTGCTCTACCAATTGAGCCAGCGGTGCATATTTCAGCTTTAGCTGAAAATGTCGCGCCGTAGTCCTGAGTTTAACGAAGGACCTAGGCGGACAAGGTCAGCATGGTGAACTTTTGCGTCGAATTTCCGTTTGTGTTGCCCTTCGAGAACCTCCAGTCTACGCTCAAAAAAGCTTCGACTTGGCAAGCAGGGTGACACATCTTGAAAAACCTCTTAATAACGCAAAAGCGGGCTGAATATAGTCGGCTCCACATGGCTTGTCAATGTAGGGAATCTCTGGAAAACAGGATTCAAACCACGGGGTCAACCTGCTTTCTGGTATTGTTTAGATCCTTGGAGTCGCTCGCAAGCTCGCCCTCAGGACATGATCATCTATATCTTGGTGGTTCTCACACCAACGTAATCTCTGCGCCCTTAGCGATCTTGGCGGTTAAAGGGTTAAACGACCATTTTCGACATGAACTCCCGTGCCGACACCTTTTCACAATCAAAGATCAGTTCCCTGATCTCAGACTGACGCTCAGCACTTAACAAGCCCGCCGACAAACTGTTGAACTTGTTGGTCAGGTCATTCAAGGTCATGGGTTCTCTGGGATCACCCTTGGGATATTCCAGATATTCCTCAAATTTGCGACCATCTTTGGTGGTCACCACCACGCGTGATGGTTGTTTGGCGGGGAACATGGCCTCAAACTCTAATGAAGGCTCACCAATAATTTTGTCAATCACTTCAAAGATCTTTGGATCTCTTAACTTCTCCTCCCTAAAAGATTGCGTCGTGATCTTTTTGTCCACAATTGCAGCCGCCATGCAATAAGGTAAGGAGTGATCAGCAGTTTCTCTGGACTCAGGGCGATATTTTGTGGGGTCAAACAGAATATCATAAGCCTGGGCAAAAGCTGTAACTTTGACTTCCTTGATGTCCGTATAATCCAGGTTGTTATTGATCATGGCATTCAACGCGCAAGAGATGTGCGTGTGGGTCAATGCTTCCGTTGGGAAGGCCTTCATCCCACATTCCAGGATTTTGTAACTCTCGCCCAATTTTCCAACCAGGGCATCAACATCCCAGGCCCAGGAAGAGACACCATCGCGACCTTCCATATCTGTGGGCTTCAGGGTTTCATCCTTGGCATTCCAGCCTACAAAAGCATCCATAAAACCTTCTTTGCCCTCAAAGACTTTCTCCGTCCCTGAATAGCCCTTTTGTGCCAATAGAGCAGCAAAAACCCCGGATTGTGTGGCCATAGGATCCACAGTATTTTTCATCATGGTTAGTTTTCCAGCAGTGGGACATCCAATCGTATGATTATGACACCCATTGATACCAATGGCATTCACCATCTGGTCTACTGTGAGACCTAATATCTTCCCTGCGACAATAGGTGAAACAAACTGAGTCAGGGTTGCGTGGTGCCATTTGCGTTCCCGAACCCCGGGTTTGGCAAACAGACACATACGCATCTCAAATTCATACGCCAACACAATGGCAACAATCACATCCTTCATGGATGCATCGACCTTCTCCGCTGCTGAGAAAGCGGCTGGCATAATATCACTGGGATGACTGGGATCATCTTTCCAGTAAATATCATTAAAATCCAATGCCCGAATCATGAGTGCATTGATCAGGGCCGTACTGACAGCCGGTAATTTATCTCCAAAGCCAATAACTGTAGATTCACCGGTTCCACCCATTTCCTGATAAAGTTCCAGCATGGATCTTACATCATGAGTTTTCATACTCCCAAAGGCACAGCCAAGAGAGTCATAGAGATAACGTTTCACTTCATAGATGACCTTTTCCGGTAGATCTTCATATTTAAGACCAACAGCAAATTCGGCCATCTGTCTTGCAATCGATTTTTCCAATTTATGCTCCTTTAATAGAACCGCTAATTACGCGAATTTAACTAATTTCATTTAACCACAGAGAGCGCTGAGGACGCAGCGTTTTTTATAGATAATTAACAACTCTCTTATAACCGTCCTTTAGATATTTGACTTAGTCCTTTTTTTATTTATCGATCTCAGAGATACAAAACATCATTCATTCTTTGCGTTCTCGGCCGTTATTGCTTTTATAATTTAACTATGTTGGCATCAGCCATTTTTCGTGCAATTGATTTTTCCAATTTATGCTCCTTTAATAGAACCGCTAATTACGCGAATTACGCTTATTGTTTTTGCTGAGAACTACACTTTCTGAGATGAGTGATTTTTCACCAAAGTTAATCAACAGCGCCAACTCAAGTCCCGTCGCTTTCAGATAATTGATCACCTGTGCGCGCTCTATATCCCCAAGCTGCCTGACTGCTTTCAGTTCAAGAATAATCTTTTCCTCAACAACCAGATCACAATAGAACTGCTTAATTTCCTGTCCCCGATATGCGATTGGAAATTTCTTCTGTGATTCAAAGTTAAGCCCTTGGAAACTTAGCTCGACTTTTAAAGCCTCCTCGTAAACTGACTCCAGGAATCCCTGACCCAAAGCTTTGTGAACCTCCATAGCACAACCTGCAATTTTATAGGCCAGCTCCTTATAAATCAACTCTATCAGAAATCTACTCCCTCAATCCACCATTCATGAATCATATACCAACCATAAATCATAAAATTAGCGAAATTAGCGAAATTCGCGGTTTCTATGCTTTACGCTCTCAGTGTTCTTTGCGGTTTCTAATTTTTCTCGGTTACTATAATTTGGCTATGATGGCATCGGCCATTTGCGTCGTTGAAGCAGCACCCTTTTCAACCACATCAGCCCTGCCAGTCATTTTCGCCATATCGTAGGTTCTGACCTTGCCCTCTACCACGACTTCAGCCACAGCCTTGCGAATTTTGGCAGCGATGGTCGGCTCATCAATAAAATCCAACATCATACAGGCAGACTCCACCATAGCGATGGGATTCACAATAGATACTGGATAATCTGCATACTTGGGTGCACTACCATGTGTAGGCTCAAAGACAGCAATCCCGGTTTCAGGATTATACTGAGCGCTACAGGCGAAGCCCAAGCCACCAATCAGGCCGGCAAAACCATCAGAAACAATATCGCCGAACATGTTTCCGGCTACAATCACACCGTAGTTTTCAGGATTCTTGGTCAACCACATCATCTGAGCATCGATATTGGTATTCCACAATTCAATCTCAGCGAAATCAGATTTCTGCATTTGCTGGGCCATTTTATACATCATGCCGGAGGTCTCACGAATCACATTAGGTTTTTCACAAACCGTGACCGATTTATAGCTGTATTTCCGGGCGTGTTCAAAAGCTGCTCGCAGGATTCTCTCTGTGGCCTTTTTGGTAAAAATACGGGTAGAAATCGATATTTCCTCAACCGGGGTAGATCCAAAATTGGATACAAATTTTGGATGTGTCATTAAGGCGTCATGAACTTGTTTCGGTGGATTGCTCCATTCAACACCACCATACAGACCTTCAGTGTTCTGTCGGAAAATAGCCACATCAACTTCAGGTTCCTCAACGCCACCATCTGCTGCCCTGCGGATAAAATTTAAGGGATTCCCTTTGTAGGTGCGGCAAGGACGTAAACAGATATCCAGCCCAAAATGTTGTCTTAAACCGACGATGGGGCTTGAGTAAACCAGACCCTTAGCCTGAAGTGCTGGATCCAGCTCGTTGAAGGCATCATCTTTGGGTTTGGATGTAATGGCCCCAAAGAGACCAATTTTATGTTCGGTAAGCAGATCCAGGGTTCGCTGGGGCAAAGGATTGCCCTCATGTCGCCAGAATTCCCAGCCAATATCACCTTCCACATAATTCGCTTCAAAACCAGCCGCTTCTAATACACGAATTGTCTCATCTAAAACCGGTTTCCCGATCCCGTCACCGGGCATACTCACGATTGTTCTTTTTGACACGATTGACATCTCCTTTTATAAAATTATTGTTTGCATTGTTTATACCGCTGAGACCACAGAGAAGACAAAGCTGAAATCGGGTGTTCTTTGGATAATTTGCGGTTGTCCACAATAATAATCAACTAAACCTCTGCGACCTTTGCGTTCTTCGCGGTTAGGAGTAAAATATCATTTATTTTGGCTAAAATTTTAGCTCCAGTTTTGGCGATTATAGATTTAGCCTGATGGCCACCCTCAATGAGCACGCAATCTACCCCAATGGCCATGGCCACTTCATGGTCGTGCTCTGTATCTCCCACAAACAAAATATCTGAGGCTTCCATGCCTAAATCAGCCATCCACTGAATGCCATTCTCAACCTTGCTCTCGGCAAAGTGATTGTCCAGGCCGACAATCTTCATAAACAGATCATCGATTTTGAAATGTTTCACCAACTCATCCAGGGTTTCCTGCTTGTAGGCCGACAAAATTGAATGGCTAACACCTCCAGCTTTGAGCCTCTGGATTACCTCCACTGCATTCTCGTGAAGACCAACAGTGTATTTGCTGGCCTCATAACCCTCAATAAATTCGGTCCCGATCTTTTCAAAGGATTCCACTTTAAAATCAAAACCTAATCGCAGATAATAATCACTCACAGGAAATCCAAACAGATTGAGATAACGCTCATGATCAATGCAGGGCATCTGACGCTTGGACAAGACTTGATTGATAATTTTGACACTGAGCCAGGAATCGTTCACCAGAGTCCCGTTCCAGTCCCACATAATATGCTTATACGGAAACATTAGTATTATAAACCTTGACCCATATTTATCTGTTTCAACAACGAATTACCGCCCATGCTTCATAGGAGGTCGTAGGCAGGAAGCATGAATGTGAAAGTCATGACTGAATTGATTGGGTTAGACGGGTCAATTTTGCATCAAGCTGGTTAATCTGATCTCTGGAATCACTGTCTATATAACCCAGATCTTTAGCGAGAATAAAAAAATATGTTACTTCTGCCAGTAAAGCCTGAGCAATATTGTAGAATCGAAGTTTTTCTGGAATACTCCTTCTTCGAAACCCCTCAGCAATGTTGGCTGGGATGGAAACTGCAGCTCTAATAAATTGTTGAACGAGAGCATCTTTTTCCCGATCTGGAAAAGAATCAATCAGATTATAGACATGGAGAACCAGGGCATGGGCGTCCTGGCAGACAATCAGATCGGTGAAATGTTGTATTTTCCCTTTGGGTGTTGGCTCAGATACTGACAATCCTTCCCTCATTCTGCTTTCTACGTTCTACTTTCTGCCTTTAAACCGTTATCCAGTCATTTGAGCTTTAAATTCGACCAGAACGGCCGCCTTTGAATATTCCTGCTTCAGAGCGTTTCGAATGGAGCTTTCGATTTCCTCTTTTTGAAAACAATCCGGCGGTACTGTGAGTTCAAATAAAATGGACTCAACCGGCTTTTCGCCAACAATTCGCAGATCCTGAACCGTGAACTGGTCACTGTATTTAGCCAGACTGCTTTCAATAATTGCCCGGATCTTCTGGACACCTGGACCTAAAACAGAAACCGGGTCGATATGGGTAACCACTTCTGCATTCAGCTCCTGTGCCAGTTTGTGCTCCACATTGTCTGCAATGTTGTGGGCAACGCCAGGAATCGTATTTTCTTCAATTTCAATATGGAGGGAGATGAAACTCTGTTCCCCATAATTATGTACAACCACATCATGAACCTGCCTGGCTCCGGGAACGGACATTGCCAATTCAGAAATCTGGTTAATAAATTCAAGGGTTGCCGGTTTTCCCAGTAAATCATCAATGGCTTCCCTGGCGATGTCATAAGCCGCTATGAGAATCATCACAGCAACACCAATACCCATGACACCATCCAGGAAGGGAACACCATAATAAGCGCCAATCAGGGCGACAATCACCAAGAGCGTCGTATAAACATCGCTTTTGTGGTGAACGGCATCCCCGCGCAAAGCATCTGAGTTAATCAAATCCCCCAACTTATAAGCAAAAAAGGCCATCCACGCTTTGGCTGCAGCCGTCAGCGTAACCACACTAATGAAAAACCAATCCAATTTTGAGATATCAATATCAGAGTCTGAGAAAAAAAGTCGATCTGCAGCACCCTTCAGGAACTCCAGGGCTACCACAGCCATGAGGATGGCTATGGTCAAGGTGGCAATGGTTTCAGCCCGGCCATGACCGAAGGGATGCTCCTTGTCAGCTGGTTTTTGGGATACTTTGAAGCCAACAATAACCACAATGGAGGTGGCAACATCAGAAAGGGTGTGAAAGGCATCAGCAATTAGGGCAATAGAATTGATCGTCCAGCCGAAAATCAGCTTGATCACAAAGAGGATGAAATTACCAATAATGGAAACCCAACCTTCCAAAACGCCAATGTGACCCCGAAAGGCAGAAGAATCTTTATCTATGCTTTTGGGAAGGGTCTTACGTATGAGGAGTTCGGTCAATCCCATTTTTACAACCTTGCTTTTATCCAGTTTTCTAGCCCATTAGTTAGAACCAGTTCCTGTGCTGCTGCACCGACTGGACTCAATGCATAAGTCTTGCCACGATAGCTCAATGTAGCGTTTTGAAAGTCCATAGTTGCCTGAATACCCGTAGCAACAGTAAGTTTATCCCGACCATGCTGCTCCAGGAGGTCATTTACCAATTCAGGAGCTTCCAAGACCAGGAAGCCGTTATTGATGGCGTTCCGCTTATAGGTTTCACTAAATGAGCCTGCCAGAACCAAGGAAATACCTCGATATTTCAAGGATGTGGCGGCTTGTTCACGGGAGCTTCCCGTACCAAAATTGAAACCTCCCACCAGGAAATCGCCTGTTTCCACCATATCCACGAATGCGGCATCATAATTTTCCATGACTACACCGGCCTGTTGATCAGGTGTAAAGTCGTCGATGTATGTGTATTTTCCAGGATAAATGCCATCGGTGTTCAAATTGTCCTGATGACAAAAAAGGATATTGCCAGCAAGTTTCTGGGGAAAACCTTCCAGAATGCTCACGGCCACGGAGGCTGTTGTTGTCCTTTTATTGATCTTGATATCCCCTTGAGGTTTGGCCGTAACATAATTAAAAGGTGAAACAATCATCCCGGCTACAGCAGAGGCTGCAACCACAGCCGGAGATGCCAGATATGCCTTGGCACTTTTGGCACCCATGCGACCCTTGAAATTTCGGTTGGTGGCAGAAATGCCCACTTCATCTTCACCGAGCAATCCGACGCCCAAACCGATGCAGGGTCCGCAACCTGGAGGCAGGGGCTTTGCACCAGCATCCATGAGCGTCTGCCAGTCACCCCGGGCCTCACTCTCAGCTTGAACTTCGCTGGAGGCAGCAGCAACATAGAATTCGACATGGTCAGAAACCTTTTGTCCCTTGATAGTTCTGGCGGCTTCAGCCAGATCATCTACGCGACTATTCACACATGAGACCAGATAGGCTTTGTGAATTTTCAGGTTTTGCCGTTCCATGGTTTTTGCTGCAGTCATCGTTTTCACATTATCTGGACCAGAAACGTTGGGTTCCACGGTATCCAGATCCAATTGAAGCTCTTTTGCATAGAATGCATCCGGATCAGCATACGGAGCGGTTTGCTTAAGTTGTGAAATATGACCGTAATTAAGGCGTGGAGAGGCACCATCCACCGCTTCGGCATCTGATGGAACACCGGATAATCCTCTTTTCTCAACAAACAGTGTCCGCGCTTCCAGCCAGTCAAAAGTCACCTTATCAATGGGGAAAACACCAGCCAGGGCGCCCCACTCGGTGGTCATATTGGCGATGGTCAAGCGTTGATCAATAGAGAGGGAGGCCAGGCCATCCCCTACAAATTCCAGGGCATAATTCAAAACATCATCCTGATTAAATAGACCGGCCAGAGTGATAATGACATCTTTGCCGGTGACACCAGGGCGGAGCTGTCCCTTAAGATTCACATTGGCGACCGGGGGCACTTGCCACCAGGTTCTACCAGTAGCCCAGATTGCAGCCGCATCCGTTCGGACAATCGGGGTTCCCAGACAGCCCAGACCGCCATACATATTGGAGTGACTATCAGAGGCAACCACCATGCTGCCAGGCCAAGCATAGCCTTCCTCACACATGATCTGATGTCCAATACCGCGACCGGCAGGATAAAAATCAACCCCCATCGCTTTGGCAAAAGCTTCGATACCGGCATATTTTTTTAGATTGGCTTCGCTGGTGTCCTGGACATTATGATCAAGAGCATAAACGGGCTGGCGGGGATGGGCGATTTTGGTGGCACCAATCGCCTTGAATTTGCTCATGACTGCACCAGTATTGTCATGGGTCATAATATGTTTTGGTGAAATCGACAAAAAATCACCGCTCTGAACTATGTGGCCCTGGGCAAGATCGATAGCGTATTTTTGGGCTATCTTTTCAATCAAATTCTGTGACATTTCAAATTCCCTTTTGTATTAACCGCAAAGAGCGCGAAGGCCGCGGAGTTTAAAAAAATATAACCCACCCTCTTGACTCCGTTTTTTTTGAACTCAGAAGTGGACCCCACCCTAAATATCACTGACACCAGTTGCAGGAGCGCTGACTTTCCGACTTTGCCAGCTTCTCTTTGGGCTCTCAGCGCGCTTTGCGGTTCAAGATCAAACTATTTGATTTCGATCCTGACCGGCATGATCATCTGGATTTCGCCACCTTCAAGGATAGGAATAATATCCATGACTTTTATGGATTCCAGTACATGCAGCGAGAAGAGGTCAATCCTTGTCTCTCCTCCAAAAAGCTTCTTGAAATCCGGCTTGGTTTTATAATTTGGCAATTCAACAATATCCACATCTCCAGTAATCCCGGCTGCTTTTTTAGCCAAATCAATTGCGTCATAATAGCCACCGATTTCATCGATAAGACCATAAGCCTTGGCATCAACACCAGTCCAAACCCGTCCAAGAGCCAGGCTGTCCAGTCCGACCATATCGTCTAGAGTTTCACGACCTCTGAGAACGCGTTCTTTAAATTTGATATAGGCATCATTGATAGCTGCCCGGATCATGTCATCTTCATCCTCAGTCGCTAGACGTTTGCCAGAAGCGAAATCAGCATGATCTCCCCGAAGAAGTCGATCCGTATGAATACCAAAGCGCTCTTGAAGCTGAGAGAAATTCAAGCGCATACCTGTTACGCCAATGGAGCCAGTGATGGTGGATGGATAGGCAATGATACTATCCGCCTGGCAGGCGATATAATAACCGCCTGAAGCTGCCACATCGGACATTGAAGCAATAAAGGGTTTAATATTGGCAGAATCTGTTTCGGTGGTCTGGAGTACTTCGCGCCACATGATGTCAGAAGCGAGGGCTGACCCACCACCGCTGTCAATGCGCAACACGATGGCTTTGATGCTCTTGTCTTCCCTAGCCTCCTTGATAGCCTGAGCAATGGTTTCGTCACCCATATTTTTTGAACCTGAAGGACCTGGTTTACTTTTGCCACTGACGATGCCACCAACCGCGTAAATCACGGCAATCTTGTCCTTAACCTGGTCATCACGCCAGGCATATTGATATGCAGGGATATCTTCTTTCGGCGAGGGCTTTATAATGTTTATTTTCCCATCATTCAACTTTTTCACATAAGTGTCAAATTCATCTGGATACATGGTTCCTGTAAGCAAACCAGCTTTAATGGCTTCCGATGTGAGCATGTAGGGGCCATTGTTTACAACCGTTCTGGTTTTTTCCTCATCCCAGCCTTTTCCTGCGGCTATTCCAGCTATAAAGTCCGTGTAAATTCCATCCAGGAGCTGGTCGTAGTTTGTTTGCATTGCTTCGGACATGGATGATCTCAGATAGGGGTCGGCTGCCGTTTTATAGGGACTGACCCTCCAGACTTCCGGCACGATGGAAAGCGTATCCAAGAGACCACGGTAAAAGGTGATTTCCATTGCCAGACCCCGGAGATCAACACCTGCCATTTCATGAGTATAGATCTCGTCTGCCATTGATAATAGGTAGGTCGTTGCATTCCCAAGACCAAATTTGCTGTAAACGATAATCTTTTTACCCGCGTCATGAAAGCGTTGAAAGGCTTCTCTGGCCTCAGTCATTTTACCGAAGCCGCCTCTGATATTCCCCAGGTCAATGACCAAGCCATGAATGGCTGGATCATCTGTATACTCCTGAAGCAGATCAATAAATTTTTTCAATTGACGACCATACACCACCTGCTCACTGAGAAAGGGAATATCTATGTCAAAGTTGAATGGGAAATTCGGCTTTTTAATTTCCGGTTCTTCAATAAAGAGGCCGGCCAGATTCATGCGAACATAGGTTTGCTGACCTTTTTTGACTTTGGTTTTACCAAAGACAGAACGATAAGGATTTTGGCTGGTCCTGATAACCATGGTCTGCGCAGCCAGCTTGTCAGACTGTGCATGGCTTTCCACTCCCATTTCAGGCATAAAAATGCTAAGTGATATCCCTGCGTTGTTCGTGTTATCATCCCGATAGCTATAAGCGCTCAGGCGGAGTCCATCCAGGGGTTCAACAAAAATGGTGAACAGTTGATTGTTGGTGTAATTTAGCTCAGTCCCAGAATCGTCTCGGATGACCCCCAAATCAAAGCCCAGTCCAAAGCGACCCGTTCTATCCTGAAAAGCAATGCCTGTATTGAGTTTTAGAAACTCACTGTTCCCTGACCAGGCATTTTGTAGATTTGCACCCAGCGACAACATGGGGAAAGGGCGGTGCATCCAGCCTAAATCAACGCGACCTTCTTTCCAAAGTGAATTATCAACGGTATAGCTAAAACCGATTGCATGAGATTTAGTTAATTTGAATCCCTGGCTCATGCTCCATAGGTTTTTGGCGCTAGCCACATCCCACTGATATGCAAATCCGCTGGTTTTTGTCTGGCTGAAATATCCAAAATCCCGGGTAAAATAGCTTCCATCGAAATGAGTCAATATCATACTTTCAGCATGATTATTAAAGGCCAGGCCGGCAGGATTATAGCGCACTGCAAGCGGATCATCCGTTGCAGCCACTGAAGGTGTAACTGGGGCAATTTGCGCCAGGGTTAAACTTGCACTCAAAACAATAAATAATATAAATCTGACCACGAAAGCCTTCCTTTCACTTACTAAAATTACCATAGAAAAACAGCTTGCTTCCATGGTCCTCCCCTGAGGAACAGGAGGCGATATCGTTTATGCCTTAAAAGGCTCGAAGGATACAAAATCCGCATGATGAACGATAATGGATTCAACGGTCCGCATTCCCAGATCCCCTTCTTTTGAATGGGTGGCAATAATATGCTGGACCTCTGGTGGCAACCCAAACTGGAAGGCAATTGCAGCCCCACTAAAAGGGTGACGTACAATCTTGCCCATTGAGCTGGTACCCAGTTTCCCAGCCTTCATTTCATACTCAAGTAACTTGCCAATATCAATCAGAATGGCTCCAGAGATCAGGGTGTCCATATCAATCTTCATGGCATCTCCAAAATTCTCCTGCATGCGTTTAGCAATGTCTACAGCTAGCTGAACACAGGTCCTTTTATGATTCATAAAGGACACTTTAACATCCTTAATCAGCAGTGAAAAAGGGATCACCTCTAAGTCTTCTGCTGACAATACACTATTCTCAATAGCCCACACCCAGGCATCCAAAGTCTTGTTTCTCAATTCTTCGTCTTTAATCCAGTCGATCTCAGGCCAGATTTTTAGAACTTTATCTTTCATTAGTATATCAACTCCTCTATAAATTGTAATTATATAAGCTAGAAAATAGAAAAATCAGGTCTTGATCACTGCTTTCCGAGTCGCGTAAAAGATGGCGTTAATTTCTCTCGCTTCTTTTAGAATTAGACCCATTTTCCTTACCGAAAAGAGCTCCTCATCCTTACAAAACTCCAGCCAGAATACCGTTTCATCAATCTCCTCAAGGACAATACTAATTTTTGCCCTAAACGCGGCTCTTGACTGGCCTAATACTGCTGCCCGATAATTTGCAGCAACGGATATGTGGCCGAACGAATCAGTTGATTCTGGAGGTGTCTTCCCAATGTATTTTTTGGTAAGGCGAAAGCCAATTTAACACACCTATGAGCAAACGCCTTGGTGCGCTGTTTCAACTCCTCATTTGCTGCACTCATCCCTTAATCTCTATTCTATATTTTCTATTTTCTATTTTCTATTTTCTATTTTCTATTTTCTATTTTCTATTTTCTATCTTCTATCTTCTATCTTCTATCTTAAAAATCACATCCAACACCGTCCCATCAACCCACTTGACCACGCCGATTGGTTCATCGGTAAGTCTGGGTTTTTGCGGAATACCACCAACCAGATCATCAATCTCTGCTTTCAGCTCCTGAATTGTTCTAATGGGTAAACCGCTGTCTTTTGTGGCTTCAATGAGATCGGTTCGTAAGGGGTTAATGGCAATCCCCCGTTCTGTCACAATCACGTCTATCAGTTCTCCTGGGCCAACCAGGGTGGTGACTTGATCAACAATTACCGGGATGCGGTCACGGAAGGCTGGTATGGGGAGAATGGTACACTTGCTAAAAAGACAGTTTTGCCATCCGCCAATACCGTGAAGCATCTGACCATCGGAGTGGGTAACCACATTGGCATTAAAATTCACATCCACTTCAGTAGCACCCAATACAACAACATCCAGCATAGAGGCAAAATTGCCCTTTCCATGCCAGTTATAGCTGGTGAAGGGAGAAGTATTAACATGTCCCTCATTCTCGCGCATGGAACGAACACCTTCAAGATCAAAAGTCTGACCGTCCAGAATGTAATCTGTAAGTCCTTCTTCCAGCATTTCTACCAGATATTTGGTGGAACCACCACGGACAAAGCGTGCTTTTACACCTGCTTCGATCATCATTTCCTTGAGATAGATCGCAAACGCCAGAGCTGTCCCTCCTGCACCAGCCTGAAAGCTAAAACCAGCTTTCATAATTCCAGCTGCCCGGACAAACTTGGCCGTCAATTCTGATATATACAGGCGGTCCGGAGATCGTGTAAGCTCGGTGGTTCCCGATACAATTTTTTCCGGTGCCCCTACCTTATCCAGAACAACCACATAATCCACGTTTTGCCCCTGGATCTGCCAGGGATAACAGGGAAAGGGAATCAGGTTGTCGGTGACAACAATGACTTTATCGGCATACATGCTATCTGCCAGGCCAAAACCCAGCAAACCGCAGGCTGATGGACCTCGATCTCCAGTGGCGTTTCCAAAGGCATCGGCTGTCGGTGCTGCAATGATGGCGATATCTATGTGGACTTCACCATCCTGGATTGCCTGCCAGCGACCACCATGGGATCGTAAAACAGCAAGACCGTTCATCTTGCCTTCAGAAGCGTATTTGCCCAGGGGTCCGTTAAGGGAGCCCTCAATGTGGTGAATGACACCGCTTTCCAGATGTTTGATCAGCGGTTCATGGCACGGAAAGGCTGCGCTGGGGAACCACATCAAATCTTTGGCTCCAAGCTCAGCAGCGGCATCGAACACTTGATTCATGACCAGATCGCCATTGCGAAAATGATGATGGGATGAAATTGTCATTCCCTCTTTTAAACCCGCCTGCTCTAGTGCTACTTTAATGGAACCGACAATCTTATTTCCATCCATGGGATAATCAGTACAGGATGAAATTGGCGGTGCCGCTTTGCGTCCTTCCGGCTTATATCCATGGATACCCTGGAAAGGAATTTGAGTTTTCCCATTCACCTCAGTAGGAACCATCCGGCCAACAGCGTTTTTTACAAATTCATATTTCTTGTTCATTTTCATCCCTTATAAACCACAGAGATCACAGAGGGTACAGAGTTAAATATTGTGCAAAACCCTCTTAATTCCATTTTTTAATAGTTTGACGTTAAAATTAATTATTAAGCCTAAATGCTTATCACTCAGTTTTAGATAGGTGAGCATTTGTGCCAGATGGACATCTGTGATTGATTCAACTGACTTTAGTTCAATTATCACTTGATCTTCCACTAGCAAATCTATTCGATAACCAATCTCAAGATCCTGACCTTTATATTGAACATTTATAGGTACCTGCCTTTGAACTGTAAGGTGTTTTAAAGTATATAATTCATAGAATAACGCGGCTTCATAAATTGACTCTAAAAGCCCCGGTCCGAGATTCTTATGCACTTCAATTGCAGCACCAATTATTTGCGCAGAAAGATCATTTAATGACTCTAGCTTTGTTGGCATCCAAAAACCATTCTCAAATCTCTGTGTGCTCTGCGCTCTCTGTGGTTATTGTTTTAATTAATCCTGTTCTTTCCAGTTCTTCGGAATCAAGCCTGTATCAACGGCCATTTTGATTGTTCTTTCAGCACGCTTGACGACAGGAGGATCGATCATCTTGGAACCGACTGCAACCACGCCGAGACCGCGGGCTTCAGCCTCATCGGCAGCCATAATAATGGTTTTTGCTTTGCTGATTTCTAATTCTGAAGGGGCAAATTCCTCGTGAATGGGTCTGATTTGTCGGGGATGTATGCAGCCCATTCCATCAAAACCCATTGATTTGGTGGTCTGTACGGAGGCTCTTAAGGCTTTCTCATCGCTTACATCGCTAAAAACGGTATCAATAGGCTGAATTCCAGCTGCACGGGCGGCATTCACAAGCATGGATCTGGCAAAGAAGGATTCTTTACCTTCAAGGGTCCGCTGGGTTCCAATATCGGCTGTATAATCTTCAAGACCCATGGCTAAACCCACATTATTTTTACTGGCCATAGCAATTTCACGGGCATTCAGCACCCCGGTGGCACTTTCAAGAATGGGCATATAGTAGATCTGGTGTTTTAGACCCTTGCTTTTTAGAATCTCATTGACCTTTGCCTCCATGGCGATAACCTGAGCTGCTGACTCCGTTTTCGGCAATAACACGGTATGCACATTGTGGGGAATGATAGCTTCCAGATCTTCCATCCCCAGGTCACCCTGGTTGATCCGTACCATCCGTTCCGAACCAAAAAAATCCAGTGTTCTCAGAGCGTTTCTAACCATTAACCGCGCCCCATCTTTCTCTGCTGGAGGAACGGAATCCTCCAGATCAAGGATGATGCAATCAGGCTTATGGATACCGGCATTCAAAAACAACTTGGGTTGGTTTCCCGGTAGATATAGCCGGCTGCGGCGAAAACGGCCAAATGAACTCGCATACTTCGCGTGCTCCTTAAAGTCCGGAAGCGCTTCCCGTTTTAATTCTGGGTGCGCTCTTTTGATGGCGGTTTCAATTTGGGCCATCATCACAAAAGGTAGGGCTCCAAAATCAACAATACTGACACGTCCAGTTTTGATGCCCAGGCTTGATAAAGTCAGCTCTACCAGATTCTTGATCGATTCTGAAAACAACACTTCAACCCTGCTCTTCAGCTCAATTCTGAGTGCATCTGACCCCGGTGTGTAGAATACCTGGCAATCAGATCTAATGGTTTCTCCTGTAGGTCCCGCCTGAAACATTTTACTCATGAGTACATCACCTTAAACCAGGGGTTATTGTTCATTATTCCACACTTGTCATAAGACGATCCGACAGTGAATGTTTGCCGAATTAGACGGCAAATATACTCTCTGGTCAAAGCCCCTTCAACCTTTACCGAAATGGGATTGATAAATAATTTGACACATACAAACTGACAGGGGAATTCATTGTCCAGGGCAAGTACAGACCGGGACATTAACTGGTTATTCTGAAAGTAAATCCAGAATTTTTAGATTGGCCCGAGGAAAGGCATGTTTTTTAATCTCTGATCTCGTGATCCATCGATTTTCTGAAGCCGCTCGTGTCTCTGCTTCACCTGCCTCCCACTGGCAAAACCAAGCTGTCAAAGTGATTTTAAAATGGGTGTAGGCATGCTGGATCGTTCCAATCTTGACACCCAGGGTGACCTTCAAACCGGTCTCTTCTTGAATTTCCCTCAGGAGGGCATCCTCCCCGCTCTCTCCCGGTTCAATCTTGCCGCCAGGGAACTCCCAAAGTCCACCCAAAAGCCCCTTTACAGGACGCTTTTGAATGAGGATTTTTTCCTCTCGCTGAATCAAGCCAATCACAACCTGATAATGGGGAATGGTTTCCTTTTTGGGTCTTACTGGAAAATGTTCGGGATCCCCGGCAAGGCCAGCCTGGCAGATATTGACCAGCGGACAGCTTCCACATTTTGGCTTTCTGGGTGTGCAGATAACCCGCCCAAGATCCATCAAGCCCTGATTAAAGCCTGCTGGATCATGTTTTGAGACAAGCTGTCCCAGTCTAGCCGAAATATATTTCCTGGTTCCAATGCGGGTGATATCATCGGAATTTCGCTCCAGTCGGGTAAAGACTCTTAGCACATTTCCATCAATCAGGGGAACGGCCTGGCCAAAAGCGATGCTGGTAATTGCAGCTGCCGTGTAGGGACCAATGCCTGGTATCTTGATCAGGTCTTTTAAGGAAGAGGGAAGACTGCCCCCATGCATTTCCATTACATATTGGGCACCGCGATGAAGATTTCTCGCTCGGGAGTAATAACCCAGCCCTTCCCAACTTTTCAACACCTGATCCAGACTCGCCAGTGCCAGAATAGCTATTGTGGGATAGGAGTCCATCCAGGCTTGATAGTAGGGCGATACTGTAGACACCTGGGTTTGTTGAAGCATGATTTCGGCAATCCAGATGGCATAGGGGTCAGAGCTTCCCCTGCCAGGAACAGTAATATGCCCTCGTTGGTCGTGAAACCACTGGAGTAGTTCATTTGAAAAATTCTGTTGGTCAATCAAGAAGTGTATCAGGAATTGTTTAGATCAGAGAGTGCTTTTATATAGGTGTGATCAGATCCGCAACAGGCACCGATGAATTCTACACCCAACGCTTTCACTTCATCAGCCCAGATAGCGAAATCAGCAGGTGAAACCTTATTGTTTTTTTTCTTCTTTTTCCCCGCTGGCGTTTCCAATTCCACATTGGGGTAAGCCAGGAGCGGCACGGAAAGGACTTCTTTTAAGGCCTTCAATGCGATTTTGGAGGCTTGAAGATTAGAACAATTAACACCAATGGCAGAAACACCCTTCTTTTCCAGGAATTTGGCCGTAGCAATCAGATCGTCGCCATTGTAAATATTACCAGATTCGTTCAGAGTGAAAGAAACCCACACTGGCTTTTCATAGCGCAGTGCCAGTTCTGCTAAACCTTTAGCCTCTCGGGCTGAATTCATGGTTTCCAGCAATAGAATATCGGTTGAATGATGGGCCAGATTGTCCAATTGTGCATCATGCCAGGGTCTTGAGATAATATTTCCCGGAAATTCCTGGGGAGACCAGCAATCAGCCAGCGGAGCTATCGAGGCTGCAATTTTGATGTCTTTTCCTGACTCTTTCACGGTCTTCCAGGCCAATCGAATGGCCAGCAGGGTGAGAGCACGAGCACGGGAGTGAGCATCTACACCTGAGAGACCCGCAGCGTGGAGAGCGTAGGGAGTTGTTCTAAAAGTATTTGTGGTAATAACCTGGGCGCCAGATTCAATGTTTTCCCTGTGAATCTGAATGATGTCATCGGGTTTTGATTGTAAAACAGTGGCTGACCAAAGCGGTGCTGTAAGTTTATGTCCCATTTCTTCGAGGCGTGACCCCATGGCCGAATCCAGAATAATAACACCCATATAAAGTGCTACCCCACCAACGATTGGCTTAATTGGATGACATTACCATCAGGGTCATTAAATGAAGCGAGTTTTGCCAAACCAGGGATTTCTTCCTTGTTAAACAATTTGATTCCCTTGCCCGCCAGGGTCAGTTCTGACTTTTCAATATTTTCTACATCCAATACGAGGGCACCGACGGGATTTGCGTTGGTCGCTTTTACACCATGGATAGCTATCTTTGCGCCGGGGCTTATTTGAAACTCAGCCCACTTCGAATCTTCATCTTCAAGCACCAATTCAAATCCGAGATCTTCTTGATAAAACTTTTTTGCGCGCTCGAAATCAACGACTGGAAACCACACCAGATCAAACTGTCTATACCAACTCATTCTCTTCCCTCATACGGTGGTTAAAAGTTCTTCGAGTTCACCGAAGCTGTCAACAACAAAATTCGCCTCTTTTAAAGATTCCCGATTGCAACTTGTGGTGATTCCAACCGTTTGACACCCGGCAGCGACAGCAGACTTAAGACCCGTTGGTGAATCTTCGATGGCTAGTGCTCTTGCAGGGTCCACGCCAAGCAGCTCACAGGCCTTTAAATATGGATCTGGCGCTGGTTTGGTCCTGATCACATCGCTGGAGGTTACAATATGATCAAAATGCACCTGAATGGATGAGTTCTTGAAAATCTCGTCAATAAGGAGTCTCGGTGTGGCTGTAACCAATGCGACCTTGCCCACAACCTCTCTGATCCACTTATAAAATTGTTGAAATCCCGGCGTGATTTGAACCGAACTGGCGAACGCCTCCCACAGGTATTTGCGGCCATGCTCCTGGATCTCTTCCAGGTCTACATCCAACTCAAAGTTGGACTTGAAGCGCTGATAAAAAAGGGTTTCCGCGATCCCTCTGTTTGCCTCAAAGAAGGGTTCGGGAATGGTGAGACCGTAGTGAGCTCCCAGTTTTTTAGTTGCCCGATCATAGACGGATTCACTTTGAACCACGACACCGTCAAAGTCAAACAGAACGGCCTGAAGTGATCCAATATCTGGGTGCTTTGTCAAAACAGGCGTATAGCTTTCCCTTATTCCAGATGAAAAGTTAATTCAGCCACCATCCATGGTGAACCAACCTGGATTTTTAGGCGTGGGAGGAAGATTAGCAATCTCGCTGAAATAGTAATTGCCAATATGTTTGACGATATCTTTGATTGAGAGGCAAGCGAGGGGTCGGTTTTCTGTGTCGATAATTGGGACATGACGATAGCCACCCAAAACCATATAATTTAAAGCAAAAGCCAGAGGGGCATCATCTGTTAACGTATCAGGATCCTTGGTCATATAATCCTGGACATCAATATCCTCATGGGACAAACCTTTCCCAACGATCCTACGAATAATATCTCGCTCGGTAAAAATTCCGATCAGCTTTTCCGATTCTGTGATAAGTAAGCAACCAATTTTCTCATCCTGCATCAACTGGAGGCAGGTTGCAATGCTGGTTTCACCCTGAATAGTTATAGGCTTTCTTAATCCAAGCGTGGATATATGGTCATCAAGGTGAATCGCTTGTTTATGCTTTTTTTTGATTGAAGAGCCACCCTCATTCATTACGGTTTGTTCGTCATCAATATGTTCATCGTACTCGATCATAGGTTCTCCAAAGTCCAAAGCTGAATATAGGATGATATTACCCTAAAATCAGCTAGTTATGCAAATAATTGGCAAACTGCAATTCTACGCCGTGACGAGTTGTCAACACTAAAAACTCAAACAGGGTTCATCGCAATAGCCTTTGATAGAAAGATATGAACAAGGTGTTTGAAAAGTTGTCATCGGTTGACAACGCAGGGGCCGCAGCGCTTCACCGTAGGGTATCCTGATAACATGTTTGCGTTTTGAGGATACACGACAAGCAGCAGCCGGTTTCGCAAAGCTGCTCCGGCGCTAAACACGACTATAAGCTGTAAGGGTAAAAAAGGCCACCCAAAAAAGGGTGGCCTCATATATTCAACATAGAGCGGAGTTATCTAAGCGTTAAACCAGCGCTAAGCGTATAAATCTGATTGGTTGGTGTTTGACTGAAACCAAGACTTATATAAGTAAGTGGTATGGCTGTTATATGCAAACCACCACCAAAACGCATGCCTGGTTCAGTGTCAAGATCAAATTCAATATGTGTCAACTCATTGTCTGGATCATCAGGCAAAAAATCAGCATCATATGCAATACTGAAAGTACTGGCATCGTAAGCGACGTCAGCATATACACCCAAGCCAAAGAACAAGAGGCTGAGTGATTTACCAACCTGCATGTTAAAGCTCGTGTTGGTGGTCTGCACAATTTCACCGATATTCATTTGCTGAAAAAAGGCTCCAGCTGTGATATCAACAGGGAAAAGCGGAATAGGGATAAATTGATCCAGATTCAGTCTGGCTCCACCGCCGATTAGATTAAAGGTTCCCATTCCCTCTGGAAGATCGATATCGGGTACGCCTCGAATCATTAATTCAATACCCATTGGGAGTCCAATAGAGGCTTGAGGCATTACCATAGGCATCGGCACGCCCTCTTCAAGTCCAATACCCGGAGGCAACGGCAAATCCGGAAGACTCTCGACATACGAACTAATATTCCCACTTATCGCAGTAATCGTGGCAGTAACCTGTGCTGCATTCATACCGTTAGCAACAAGTCCATTACGAATATGATCTGTAAATGTAGCGACCAGGTTGGCGTCATCGACCAACAGTTTTCCACCTTCTTTACTACCAAAAAATGTGGATGTCGTTGTTGAAGTTGAATCATAGATGTCGTTAAAACCCAGCTCGATAGGATCAATACCAGCGTAGATCTCGGAGAGATCATACTCGATTTTATTCTCTGGCAGAAGGTCCCATTGGAAAGTTAATGCTTCTTGTGGAATTGCAGCCCACATGGTTTTCACTCCGAAATCGAAGCCCAGTATTTTGTGTACACGAGAGCGGTGATAAAGGGCTGAATTCATATTGGCCCCAAAAGCTTCTCCAAATGGCTGTAGGTACATCTCTGCATTCGTTTGAAGCATGCTTTGTAGATTGTCCTCCAGCGACTGACCGAATGCACTTAGGGCAAGGGTCAGAGCCAAAACAGTAAGTAGTACCTTTTTAATCATAAATTCCTCCTCTGAAATTTTAAAATTATTTGTCGTTCAATATATGGACGACTCAGACTCAGTTCCTAGCGGGTTTACACCCTTTGTGAGCCATATCAATTGCCGGAAAACCAAGTAGAGTTCACATACAAAATGTTGACCAGCGTTGCTTTCTTACTTATGCTATGCATTTTTTTATAACTCTTCTATCTATATGAGTCCTAAACCTATGGGCTGCACTCGTTACTTGTCACTCGTCACCTCACCTGATCCCATTGACGTCTCAACTCATACAGCATGATGCCAAAAGCTACGGCGACATTCATAGAGCTTTTCATCCCGTTTTGCGGTAGTTCTACAGCAAAATCGCATTCCTGGACTAGGTCGTCCTGGATTCCAACACCTTCGTTACCAACCACAAAAACGAGGGGGAAATCGTAGCTTATACTGGTAAAGGACTGACTCCGGGTGGTCTGCTCCAGGGCAATCGCTTTATAGCCCCTGAGCTTTAATGCTTTCAAGGCATCCACTCCATTGGGGATTGTCCGCCAGGGAACTGAATATTCAGCACCCAGGGCAGTTTTGGCGATTTCTTTCCGCGGAGGGGAAGCCGTGTATCCACAAATAATAAGCTCCTCCAGCCAGGCTGCATCTGCTGTACGAAAGATGGAGCCAACATTAAACATGCTGCGAATATTGTCCAGCAAAGCAACAACCGGCATTCTGGGGCGTTTTTCCAGCTCATCATAGTCCGGATTGTTATCCCTAAAAAAATCATGAGGAATCGTCCGCAGTGGCTCTTCGTAAATGTTTAGTCCGCTTTTAGTCATAAAGTTTCTGTTTTGGCAAATTTATAGTCCCTTACATACAACAATTCACCAAAATTGGTGTGTTCTTTCGAGCTTTTGTGTCATTGCGGTGAGCTGTTTCAAGCCAAAACCTTGCGAATGAATGTACCCAACTAGGATATCTGATATTCCTTAATCACGACCTTACGCAAGGAAAAGCCAGCATATCCTGCCAACGCGGCAACGAGGAAGCCAATAATTCCAGTTGCCAGAGCCAGTACAAATCCAGAACCGATACCCATGACTTCAGAAACGCGGGTAACAATAATTTCCCCACCGTTTAGCCACTGATAAACACTCATGCCAAACCAGAGCAGAAAGATGCCCAACCCATTCCCGCCTGCCGCTTTTGCCACGGAGTCTTTTTCTATAAAGCCTAAGGCCAGCGGTATAACAATAATCCACCACCAGGAATAAAACAGGAGCTGCAAACTAAATACAAGGACAAGTGAAACGAGTATACTGATCATTGATAATTCCTCAATTGGGTCATAGAAAGTTTTGGCTGGTCTGTCACATCGGGCGAGCTGAGAAAATGGATGTCATAATATTGGCCTGCCACCCATTTGTTGACAGCATTGTCATAATAAACTGAGCCGGGGTTCCCGGATTGACCTCCTGGGTAAATGCCCCTGGCTGTGGGTCTATCGCCTAGTTCAACAACCATACGCCAGGAGGGTCCATGATCCTTTTTGCTGGCATTAACGATTCCAACGCCCCCACCCGTTGGCAAGCCCGGCTGTCCCAGACCTTTTACAGAGAGCAAATGGTTTATATTGGTGCCGCGAGCTCGACCCAATTCCCAGGTCTCGCCATAAGCCCCCAGTTCTGCGCTTAGCGCTTCAATCGTATTTTGAAAAGCGATGTTAATTATTGAGCGTCGGTCTTCCTTTTCTGCTGTGTTGATATTGTCGTAATACACCAGGTTTTTTGATTTAAGCAGCAGTTCAGCTGTCACAGACCGCGCTGGAAGTTCTCGGAGTTCACCAAAAAGTGTAAGCTCATCACTCCAGATTGCCTGTTCCAAATGCAACCACCATTGGCTGTAAACCCAGGCCGCTTTTTCATGGGGATCAGATAGATAATTCCACTTTTTTAGATCACCAAGAATTTCCACCTCAACTTCAGATAATTTCTGCTGGTTCAACTGGCTCATGAGAAAGGGTAACATAAGCTGAGCCTGCTTGTTAAAATTATCCATGTGTAGAACCTGCATGTCACTCATTTTTATATTATTCATCGCCTCCAGACGCTCATTGATTCGAGAACCACGTTCATAATCCTCATAGTCCCAGCCCAGATAATATGGGTAATTTTTTCCAGTGGGATTTTGATTGGCCGAGCTCACAAAGCCACTCCATGGATTGGAAATTGAGGGAAGTTGATCAGGGGGGATAAAAGCGCGCCATTCGCCGGTGGTATCGCGTCCTGCCCGGACAAACTTGCCCTGATCCTGGCCACGCAAGGGGTACTTTCCATTATGGCGAATTGCGATGTCCCCGTCTTTCGCTGCAAAGGCAAAATTTTGTCCGGGGGCAGCAAAAGCTTCCAGGGCGGTGAAGAAAGTTTTCTGATCAGTAGCCAGATTGATGCCCCGAATTGCGCCCATCTCGTTGGAGGGATCATGGGCAGACCAGCGCATGGCCAGGCCAGTTGGGTGACCGTTATCCAGGCTATGATCACCAAAATACACCAGGGGGCCAAAGCGAGTCACAGCAAAAGTATCCTGTACTGTTTTTCCGCCCTTTACGACAATTTCTTCTTCCCGTAAATCTGATTTGACCCATTCATTTAAATAGAGGTACTCAGCGTAGCTCGCATCTTTAAATTCTATTTCGAACCAATCCATAACATCGCTTCCAGCATTGGTCAATCCCCAGGCAATGTTTTCATTAAAACCGATAATGACAGCTGGAGCTCCCGGAAGCGAAACCCCATAAACATTCATATCAGGCGTGTGTAACTGGATCTCATACCAGATGGAGGGCAGTTTCAAACCGAGGTGTGGATCATTGGCCAGAATTGGGAATCCAGAGGCCGTTTTCTTGCCAGAAACTGCCCAGTTATTGCTGCCGTTGTCCCGGTCTGGTTCCGCTTTTCGCAAGTCGCGAATGAATTGAGGTTCAAAGGCTGTAGTATTTTCTTCAGCCAGCATGGGTTCAAAGCGCCAGGGTTTGCCTGAAGGGATAACTGGCTCAGTGCGAGGGGTATCCTTTGGATAAAATTTGTTGACAAAATCTTCACCCAGTGCTGACCTGATGACACTCAAGTCCATTTCAGAGTTTCGACCAGTGAGATCCCAGGCCATATATTTTAATAGCAGCGCGGTTTTCAGCGTTGACCACACCTCCGGCTCATAATTGAGGAGTTTGTATTCCAGGGGCAGGGTCGCCGGGGTGAGCGTCTCGATCCAGGTGTTCACACCATTTGCATAAGCCTGAAGAATGAGCTGGGTCTCTGGAAAGCCTCCCATGTAGTTGATGGTCTGCTCTGCAGCCATGAGCAATCCGCGACGACGCTGAAGTTTATCAAATTCGACAGCCTTTGAACCAATAATCTCTGAAACCCGACCGGCAGCGACATGAGTCTGGAATTCCATTTGCCATAAACGGTGACGGGCTGTTAAGAATCCTTGGGCAAAATATACATCATAAGTGTTTTCAGCAAAAATGTGGGGAACTTGACGTTCATCCCAGACCACCTTTACCGCAGCCCTTAGCCCTTCCACATCCAGAACCTCCTCAAGCTGGTCCTGCTGCTCACCGTTCTGCCAGAATCCGGCAAAGGGATTCAAGAACTTCCCCAGCGGCGGAATACTGCCCTGATTATTGTTTAACAGATTAAAAAGTACGCCTAATACAGCAAATGCAAGAATCGTTTTAAATAGTCTCATACCAGATACCCCAATTCAGGAAAGCGTGTTTTTAATGTTTCGCAAAAGCTCATATAATCAACATATTGAATACAATTTATCCCCTGATCGCAAGCTGCCAGGACGTTGGCTTCCAGATCATCAATAAACAGAATCTGCTCTGGTCTAAAGCCACTCTTTTTTATGGCCAGTTCATAAATCAAAGGTTCTGGTTTCATACTCCCAACCATAAAACTATAAGTACCGCCAGAAACCCATTTCATAAAGGGGAAATCCTGCATCATTAAATCGTAATGAAAATCGTTGGTGTTACTTAACAGCCAGGCCGGAAAATCTTTGACTGCACGTTGCAGAAAAGCAACACTTCTGGTTTTGGGAAAGAGTACCTCTAACCAATAGGACTTGAAGGTTTCCATATCCATGTTTTTACTGCTCCCATAATTAATCAGCAATTGTTCATAGAATTGGTTTGAGGTCATTTTTCCTTTTTCATAATCGTTGAGTAGTTCACGAGTCATGCCCTGCTTGACCTGCTCTATGCTGACTCCCAGTGCTTCAGCTATTTTTTGAATCGACCGGCTCGAGTCAACCCGCACCAGGACGCCACCGATATCAAAAAAGAAAGCTTTGATTGTTCTACGGCTTTTCATTCAGAATAGGCCATTCTAGAGCGTGTCTCTTTTTTTTCCGGTCTGGCCTCTGAAGAGGATTATTGCCAACAGCCGGGGGATCAGTGAAAGATAAAGTAAAATACCAACCAGAAAGTTCATGGGTTGTTGGTGGAGTCGTGTGAAGTGCTTTTCAAAATACCTGAAAAAGGAAATATGTGAGCTCAGAGTCATTTTCAATTTGACCTGTTTAACGCTAGCTCCACCAAGGTGTTGAATCACATATTGTGGAAAATACCAAATTTCATAGCCTGCGTCCTTGACACGCTTGCAAAGATCAACATCATTGAAGAACATGGGGAAGTTCATGTCAAACCCGCCCAACTCTCTGAAAAGTCCACCCCTGATCATGAGTGCGGCTCCAGCAGGTTGATCCACTTGACAGGGTATCTCATGATTAAAGTCACCCATTTTCCAGCTATTAAAGTGTTGATTGGCGGGAAATATGTTCGCCAGACCAAATACATTGTAAATGACATCTAAATGACGAGGAAAGCGCCGGCAAGTCTTCTGAATCCGACCATCTGGAAATCTTAACTGGGGGGCCACAATCCCGATTTTCTCAGAGCTCTCCAGCCTCTCCAGCAATGCTTTCAAAACACCTGTCTCAAGAACAGTATCTGGATTCAAAACAAATATGTGCTTACCGGTGGCCAGCCTTAAAGCCTGATTATTTCCAACAGCGAAGCCACGATTTACCTGGTTTAGCTCAAGTGCTATCCGGGGATTTTGTGCGGCATATGATTGTAGCAGTGCTGGCGTATCATCCGTTGAATGATTATCCACAACAATAAGTTCACCGGAAACTGTCTCTATATCAGCGAGAACGCTTTCGATGCAGACTCCAATTGTTTGACTGGAATTGTAGGTAACCATAAGAACAGACAATCCAATTGAGTTCGAGCCGTGCTCAATGCCTTCCAGGCGGTGGGTTTGTGACATGGTTTCAGATTGTCAGACTATTTGACGCCATTCCGGGCCATGAGATCTCGAATCTCTTTTTCCTCTTGCTCAATGCGTTCAGAATTTGATGATTTCTCACGGAGGAAAATCAAAACCTCCATAGCGTTTTCATACATCCCCTGGTCTTTAAAGATTTGCATCAGCGTGAAAGTCGCCATGGATCGCGTGATGTTGTGTTTTACGGCAGGGCCCTGACGCGGCATTCGCGTAACGGGTTGTCTGGGTGCCGGGGCGGATTCTGGCAAGGTCTCTGGCTCCAGAACCAACTCATCGAGAGGCGCGTTGCTAACTGGAATATCATGCTCGTGGAATGGAGGGGCCGTATCATGGACGACCTTAACATCCTCCCTTGGTTCAAGGATTGAATCATTTGTCTGCATCTCAGGTTTGGTTTCAACAGGGGAAGGAAGAGCCAGCGTTACATCTTCCTCTGCATCAATCGGCAGGACTTCAACCAGGGCTGAACGCTCCAGGCTGATAGCTAATTCTTCTAAAAAAGCATACTGGCCTGGCTGTGCCTTGAAATTGCGAGCGCTTGGATATTTTTTATAAAATTGAGTCGCCTGTTTATGGCCGGGAAGTGCCTTGTTTAACAGGTGCACCAGGAAAGCAATTTGATCGGATTCCATGGTATCACCCAGATTTTTAACCACTTCGATAATCACACCGGGGAATGGCTCTCTGGTTAATATACATTCGACCAAATGCTTCATGGATTGGGTAACCTCACCCTTGGCCAGATAAATTTCGCCCATCAGCTTGTGCAGAACCCCTTTGGCATCAACATTGGGCAAGCCCATTTTACAGATACTTAAGGCCCGATAGAGTTCGCCCGCTTCCATGTTCTGGCGAGCATACCACGCAAACAGTGTTGACTGCGGGTTCTCAAGCAAGTAAGCCTCCAGGCTTTCCTTCTTCTTCAATAATTCATCACGATTTCTGACGTCCACTTAAAACCCCTCTCCCTGCTTTACAGCGGGATATTTCCATGTTTTTTTTGTGGGTTTGAATCAACTTTATTTTCAAGCATTTCAAAGGCTCGAATCACTTTAATGCGTGTCTGATTTGGTTCAATTACCTCGTCCACATAACCACGTTCAGCTGCTGAATAAGGATTGGCGAAGCGATCTGCAAATTCCTGGGTCAGGCGTTCCAACTCGGCTTCAGGGTCCTGAGCTTTAGCGATGTCTTTGCGAAAAATTATCTCGGTCGCACCCTTGGCTCCCATGACAGCAATTTCAGCACAGGGCCAGGCAAAATTGATATCACCCCTGATATGTTTTGAATTCATAACGTCATAGGCACCACCATAGGCCTTGCGGGTAATTACAGTAACCCTGGGTACAGTAGCTTCAGCAAAGGCATAGAGCAGCTTGGCGCCATGCCGGATAATACCACCCCACTCTTGTTCCGTTCCTGGTAAAAATCCGGGGACATCCTCAAAGGTGAGCAGCGGAATATTAAAGGCATCGCAAAAACGGACAAACCGTGCACCTTTTACCGCAGAATCAATATCCAGAACGCCAGCCAAGTGAGCCGGTTGATTGGCTACGACACCTACAGGCTTTCCGTCCAAACGCACAAAACCAACCACCATATTCAAAGCAAAATCAGCGTGCACTTCGTAAAACTCACCATTGTCCACAACCATGTTGATCACATCTTTGATGTCATAAGGTTTGTTGGCGTTTTCAGGAACAATCGTATTGAGACCTGCATCTGCTCTATCGATGGGATCATCACAGAGAATCGCAGGTGGATCTTCCAGATTATTTTGGGGAATAAAGCTTAAAAGCTTTTTGATACCTTCAATGACTTCGATTTCATTATTACAGGTAAAGTGGCTGACTCCTGATTTAGAGCCGTGAGCTGTGGCACCCCCCAGGTCTTCCATGCTTACGGCTTCGTGGGTAACTGTTTTGACAACCTCCGGGCCGGTTACAAACATATAGCTGGTGCCCTTGGTCATAAAGATAAAATCAGTAATGGCCGGGGAATACACCGCACCGCCTGCACAGGGACCCAGAATGGCTGAGATTTGTGGTACAACCCCACTCATCAGAGTGTTTCTTAAAAAAATATCGGCATAACCTGCCAGGCTTACGACACCCTCCTGAATTCGGGCTCCACCGCTATCATTTAAGCCAATCACCGGGGCGCCAACTTTGGTAGCCAGATCCATAACTTTTACAATTTTTTCAGCATAAGCCTCGGATAGGGAGCCACCCATAACGGTGAAATCCTGGCTAAAAACAAACACGGTTCGGCCATTAATTTTGCCATGGCCGGTTACGACACCATCACCTAAAAATTTTTGTTTCTCTAAACCGAAATTGGTTGAACGATGTGTGACCAGCATCCCCATTTCTTCAAAGGAGCCCGCGTCAAGGAGTAAATCCAGACGTTCCCGGGCAGACAGCTTCTGTTTGGCATGCTGTGCATCCAGGCGATCCTGTCCACCACCCAAAAGGGCTTCTTCACGCAGTTTTTTCAGGTGATCAAATTGCTCCCTGCGACTCATGGGCGATTTTCCCGGACCCAGTTTATGATGTAATCATTAATTTCCTGCAAACTGGCGCCAGGTCCAAACAGCCGACCGACACCGGCCTGCTTCAATGCTTCCATATCTGATTCCGGAATAATACCACCACCAGTCAGGAGTACATCGCCAAGCCCTTCAGCCTTCATCAGATCCCATACGCGGGGGAAAATGGTCATATGAGCTCCAGATAATATACTGAGGGCAACGATGTCAGCATCTTCCTGCACAGCGGCAGCAACGATCATCTCCGGAGTTTGTCTCAAACCCAGATAGATTACTTCCATGCCTGCATCCCGGAAAGAATTGGCCAGCACCTTAGCGCCTCGATCATGTCCATCAAGTCCGGGTTTTGCCAGAATAACCCTGATTTTCCGTTCCATTGCATTTTTCCTTAGTAGCGTATCAAAGCGATTATTTGAATAACGTTTAATCTAATCGGAAAGACTGGTGACAAAACATGGATTTTAAAACCGACAATCTGTGCCTGCCTCTAGACGCTCAGTTATCCCAGAATGGTTTCAATGGCTTCCAATTCAGTCGGTTCAAATGTCAGGTTGTCAAGCGTTGCAACGGCTTCCTCAATTTGAGATACTCTGGACGCTCCAATAAGCGCTGTGGTTACTTCTTCTTTGCGTAAGACCCAGGCGATGGCCAGCTGGGCAACATTCTGCTCTCGTTTGTCAGCTATCAACTTTAAGGCGTGAACCTTGTCGAGTTGTTCGTCTTTAATAAAATCTGGCTTCAAATAACGCCCGTCCCTAACCGCCCTTGAATCTTCAGGAAAACCATTTAGATAACGATCAGTTAAAACACCCTGCGCCAAAGGTGAAAACACGATAGAGCCTATCCCAAGTTTATTTAAGCTATCAAACAGTCCCTGTTCTGGTTGTCTGTGAAACATATTGTACTTGGGCTGATGAATCAGACAGGGCGTACCCAGCTCTCCCAACAGTTTTGCCGCTTGACGAGTTTGCTCTGGATTATAGGATGATATTCCCACATAGAGCGCTTTTCCACTGCGCACGATCTGATCAAGAGCGCCCATGGTCTCCTCAAGAGGTGTACTTGTATCAGGACGGTGATGGTAAAAAACATCTACATAATCCAGACCCATGCGTTTCAGACTCTGATCCAAACTTGCGATGAGATATTTGCGACTCCCGTGGTCGCCATAAGGTCCGGGCCACATGTCCCAACCGGCTTTGGTGGAAAGAAACAACTCATCTCGGTAGGGTATGAAGTCTTGTCTGAAAAGTTTACCAAAAGTGCTTTCAGCAGCTCCGTAGGGAGGACCATAATTATTCGCCAGATCAAAGTGATTGATTCCAAGATCGAAGGCGCGCCTCAACATGTTCTGGGCAGTCTCAAAGTCATCGGGTTCTCCGAAATTATGCCACAATCCCAGCGAGATGCGCGGCAGCATAACACCGCTCACGCCACATCTTCTATAGCTCATGGATTCATATCGTGATGGTTTCGCTGAATACATTGTTAGGTGCTCCTTAATTTTTTGCTGCGTGGATGCTGTGAACCCTAAGACAAGATCATGGAATCTGACGCAAAATCAATTAAAAGTTTATAAAAAGAAAAACCCCATGCAACTGACATGGGGTTTATAGATCATCATAAAGCTGTTTTAATTACCACTCAATGGGTTTCCCGTCCCTGAAAAAACCACCGGTCGGTCCATCTTCGGGAAGCTTTGCTGCCCATAGAATTCCAGCAATACCCTCTTCAATTGAACGCGTGGCATTTGGTCCGCCCATGTCGGTTTTTACCCATCCTGGACAAACGGCATTAACCTTAATCCGGGTCCCTTCAAATTCAATCGCCAGAACTCCCGTAAGGGCATTCAGGGCAGCTTTGGACATCCGGTAGGCTGGCCAGCCGCCTTTGATTCCATTAAGCGCTCCCATACCGCTGGATACGTTGACTATCCGAGGTTGCCGAGCCTTTTTCAATATATCATAAAAAGCCTGAACCATACGCAAGGCACCAACTGCATTGATGGAATACGCGGTTTCAACCAATTCGGGGTTGATGGTGAAACAGGTGACCTGACTCTCCAACCCACCTGGTTCAATGATGACACCAGCATTATTGATAAGCAAATCTAAATGATCAAATTGGGACTGAACATAAGACGAAAGCGCTGTGACGTGGCGAGACTTGCTTATGTCTGCCTCAAAACCCTCAACGTCCAAACCGGCTTCCTGAAATTTTGCTGAGGCATTATCTATCTCGATTTTGTTACGCCCCACCATGAATACTTTATAATCTTCTTCGGCAAGCGCCTTGGTCAACGCAAGACCCAAACCTCTGTTTGCTCCAGTGACGATTGCTACTTTTCTATACATATCTCGAGACTTCTCCTGGTTTATTCTTCAAAAATCAAGTGGAAATAATATTCCACCTGTTTCTCGCTTTCTATAACAGTTAGAACGGACTTTCACAAGTATTTTACTTAGTTTTTGTTTTTGTTATGAATTTTGTCAAATTGCTCATTGCCTGTGCACTGATTTTTTGTTGAACCCCTGAATGCCACCCCATAATAAGACCCAGAAATCCTAAAGCCATCCTGCTCCACTTCCAGAAGTTAAAGGTATCAATGTGCCTGATTATTTTTCCATCGAGAAATTCAAACTCAGCATGGATGCGATTGTGCACGGGTCTGGGTGGTTTACCAAAATCATAGTGAGCCGTCCAGTTTGCCTGACCTTTAAGATCATCAGCCTGAATATCACTTGAGGTAATAATAAGGGTTTTTGCCTGAAGACAGAGCATCTCCCACATTGCAGCAACCTCTGCTCCTCTCAGCTCTTTGAAAACTGGATCAGAGAAGGTGACATCCTCGTGATAACAGGTAGCCATGGTCTTTGCATCCTTCTGACTGAATGCCGCATAAAACCGAGTTATTGTTTCCTGATTGGGATGCATTCTATTCCTGTTTGGGTATTATGGTTTCTAATTGCAGGACAAATAACAATGGCCAGTTGTTGATTGCTAATGAAAAATGGATTTTTTATCTGGGTATGAGCACGGCTGCCCGCTTCAGAAGTCGATATAATTGATTCTTGGCTGACTGGTAAAAAAAACGCCGGTACTCTTGCGAGTCCGGCGCTTAACTGATTTCTTATTAAGAATCAGACAGCAGAAACGTTTTCCGCTTGTGGACCTTTTTCGCCCTGTGTGACGTTAAAAGTGACGCTCTGTCCCTCTTTTAAAGAGCGACGTCCGTCTCCGACAATTGCTCGATAATGAACAAAAACATCTGGACCGTCTTCCTGCTGAATAAATCCATAGCCCTTTTCGTCATTGAACCACTTGACCACACCGTTGACTAATTGATCAGCCATTTGTACATGTACCTCTTCCTTAAAACATACCACCTGAGGTGGCTTCCTAGACGTCAGGCTCTTTCGCAGTTACCTGCAGAAAGCATTTCTGCCCTATTGGACTTTCCTGACTATTGCGTGGAATATTGGGCTTCCAAATGTAAAAGCAAACAATAGTTTACTACTCTTTTTCATCTTTTTTCAGCGTCCAAATACTGTCTCTTGTTATTTATTTATCGCTGTCATCAAAGCCAAACAGACCAAAATCCAAAGCATTCAACCCTTTTTCCAAGCCAATTTGGACCGAATTCGTCAATTCTCCCCAGCCAGTTTTTTTGGTCTATGGCTTTTCCGAGATATCAGCTAACTTAAAACCGATGAAAAGATTACCTTCTTATGTTGTACTATTGCTTCTCTGCTCAAGTCTTTTGTTCGGTCAGACCGAAGATCTTGATAAAAGTATCAATGCTCAATCCAAAAAACTTGCTGAAATTCGCAAGGAGATTGATCGACTCAACTCACGCATAAGCAAATCCAAACAGGATGAAAATGCCACGCTTCGGCAGATTCAAGCTCTGGACAAGCAAATAACCATGGTCATACAATTGAAAAAAGAACTTCAAAAAGAGCGCAAGCTGAAGGAAGACCAGATTAGCCTGCTCACCCAGACTATTCAGACCACCGATGAGAAAATTCGAGTCATGAAAGCGCGGGCTGCCCGACGCGCTGTGCGTGCATATAAAATGGGACAAAACAGAGATATTGATCTATTACTGACTTCAGGAGATATCCATCAAGCCTTGAGACGCTCAACCTACCTTTCTGCAATCAATGCTGCCGAGCGTGAAACACTAAAAGAGCTTCAATCCATGATGATGAACAATAGAGTTCATCAAAATAGCCTGGCCCACCGGTTGGACGAAGTGGAACGCAATATCCGTGAGGAGGAGCAGACAGGCAAAGCGATAACATCCAAACAAAAGCTGAAAGAATCCCAACTCAAAATCATAAAGCGTGACCGCCAGGCCATGTTCCAGGACGTGAAAACTCAAGAGGAAGCCGCCAAACAGATTCAGGGGATGATTGAGGATTTGGAGAAAAAGAAGCAAGAGCGTCTTCGCGAAATTGCCAAACGCCGTGGCATGACCATGGATCAGGCGAAAGGTGAATTTGCAAAATACAAAGGCAATCTTGCCTGGCCAGTAAAGGGAACCCTGGTCGGGTCTTTTGGACTCCACAAAAACGAGAGGTTGGGGACAGTAACCAGCAACCCGGGAATTGATATTGCAGCAGCAAAGGGCAAGTCAGTCAGCGCTGTTTTGGATGGCATTGTTGTGGCAATCACCTGGATTCCGGGATATGGCAACACGTTGATTGTGGATCACGGAGATAGTTATTATACTGTCTATGCTCATATCGATAATATTCTGGTTAATATGGATGGTTATGTGCTGCGAGATCAGGTCATTGCCCAGGTCAGTGATACGGGTAGTCTGAATGGGGCACGTTTGCATTTTGAAGTCTGGCGAGGAAAAGACAAGGTAGATCCGCTTCTATGGCTGAAACGCTAAACATATTTCAACTTATTGGACAAGAAAAAACCCGACAATATTGGTCAACGCTGATCCAATCAGGTCGCTTTGGTCATGCCCACATCCTGAGTGGTAACTCCGGTGTTGGCAAAGACGCCCTTGCATTCAACATTGCCGCAACCCTGAACTGTAAGTCCAGTCAGGACAAGCCCTGTGGAACATGTAGATCCTGTCAACAGCTGAAAAATTTAGAGCATCCTTCCCTGAAACTCATTTTCGCCCTGCCCAGACGTTCAGCCAGTCAAACCGACCCTTACTCAGGTATCAAAGCAGCTGAGATGGATTTGATCAACGCTGAATTATTCAAAAAAATGACCTGGCCCTACTATCACCTCCAAATCGATGGAGCGAATGATATCCGCATTGCTGCTATCCGACAACTGCGTAAAGATATTTACCTCGGCAACGATATGGGGTCTACGAAAGTTGTGATCATTCTTCGGGCTCACAAAATGAATGTTGAGGCCGCAAATGCCCTCCTTAAAATTCTCGAAGAACCACCACCGAAAACCATTTTTCTGCTCACTACTGAATTCTCGGACCGTTTACCTGACACCATTCGCTCTCGCTGCGCCATGCATCATATACCCGATCTTGCCTGGGAGCTTATTAGAGATGATCTGGTACATAAGCAGGGCCTGGATCAAATTCAGGCAGAAATTTGTGCCCGCATGGCGCATGGTGATCTGGCAGCAGCCCATACCTTTGCCGAACAGGACAATACCTTCTGGCTGGATCGAATCAGGGCCACTCTGAATACGCTGGCCAAAGAAGATTTTGTTTCTGTACATAGACAGACATTACTATTAAAGGATAAAGAGCTTGAGAATGATGAAACACGACAGCAGTTTCTTTCACTCCTGATTCTCTTTTTCAGAGATGTGGCCATGGATTCCAAGCCTGGTGATACAGCACTCTGGGTGGCACAGGTCCAACAATTGAAAAAACTTTTTCCAGAATGTGACTACCACAGTGCGGTACAGGCCATCGAACGCACAAAGGATGCTCTTGAACGTAAAGTTCATTTGCAGCTTGCACTTACTGCCTTATTTTTCGAACTAAGAAAACACCTGCGTGGACAATCCACCTAGGAAATGAATGTGAAACCAAGAGAGCCAAAAGTCTATAGACTGGCGGTCAGGATATAAATAAATGTCTAGTTATACACAGCAAAACCTCCAGTCTTCCGGGGAGAGCGAGCCAAAAGTTCCTGCATATCTGAAGGTTAGCTTCAAAGGCAATCGACGCGAGACCTTTCTAAATCCCGATAACCTCGTCCTCCATTCCGGTGAATATGTTGTAGTGGAAACTGAGCTTGGTGAAGATATAGGTGTTGTAACGCCTGTTTGCAGCAAGTCCGATGGCTGCAATCGCTGTCCCAGTGTGGAGCCAGAATTCAACAATCGCAAAAGCGGTGAGGAAATTCACAAACTCCTTCGGAAAGCTTCTGACGGAGAAATTGGTGTGCATCATAATAATCGCCGAGAGGAACCTGAAGCTTTTAACCGGGGTATCGAGCTTATTCGAAAGAACACCCTTAACATGAAGCTTGTTGATGTGGAATACCAATTGGATCGTCGCAAAATAACTTTCTTTTATACTGCTGAGGAACGGGTTGATTTTCGTCAATTGGTCAAAGATCTAGCCTATGATTTTAGAACACGCATAGAGATGCGTCAAATTGGTGTCCGCGATTATGCCCGTCGACTGGATGGCCAGGGACCTTGTGGTCAACAAATCTGTTGCTCGCGATTCATGGATGGCTTTGAGCCGGTAACTACCCAGTATGCCAAAGACCAGAATCTTCCCATTAACCCATCAAAACTCAGTGGCGCCTGTGGCAAACTGAAATGTTGTTTACGTTTCGAATGGGATTTCTATCATGAAGCCATGAAAGAATATCCCACAGTAGGACTTCCAATCGAAACCAAGGAAGGAATCGGAACCGTCACCTCAAATGACGTTTTGAATGGTCGCTGCACAGTTTCCTTTGAACAGGGTGGCTACGAAGTGTATGACTTTGAGACCATAAAGAAGGTTCTAAAAACCATGAATACAGATTATAAAGAGAGAAAGAACTAAACCTTAATGTCCCGATTTTATGTCACAACACCCATATACTATGTAAACGATGAACCCCACATTGGTCACGCCTATACCACCATTTTAGCTGATGTTTTAGCCCGTTTTCATAGAGCCCTCGGTGATGAAACATACTTCCTGACGGGCACTGATGAGCACGGTCAAAAAGTTCAACAGGCTGCTGAAAAGCGCGGCGTTGATCCCCAACAACATGTTGACGAATATGTGATCCGGTTTCAAGAAAAGTGGGATGCCTTAAACATCAAATATGATCAATTCATTCGCACAACCCAGGACAATCACAAATCTGTTGTTCGCTTTTTGCTCCAAAAACTCTGGGACAAAGGTCTGATCTATAAGGATACTTATGAAGGCTGGTATTCTGTTGCCGAGGAGCGCTTTCTCACCGATAAGGAATACGAAGAAGGTGAATGGCGGGATGTTAAGCGACTGTCTGAGACTAATTATTGGTTTAAGATGTCTGCTTATCAGGAAGACCTGCTCAATTATATCCACGATAACCCCGATTTCATCCAACCTGCTTTTCGCATGAATGAAGTCCTCGGTTTTCTCCGGCAGGAACTGGGTGACTTGTGTATCTCTCGACCAAAATCACGACTTAATTGGGGTATCGAACTTCCCTTCGATAGTGACTATGTGACCTATGTCTGGTTTGACGCACTGACCAATTACATCTCTGCCATTGGCTATCCTGACCAGGCTGCTAATTTCAAAAAATGGTGGCCCGTTGATTTCCATTTAATTGGCAAAGATATTCTCACGACCCATGCCGTGTATTGGCCGACCATGCTCATGGCCGCTGATCTACCGCTACCCAAAACCATTTTTGCCCATGGTTGGTGGTTGATGGGTGATATAAAAATGTCAAAGTCACTGGGAAATGTGATCCGCCCCCTTGACCTGGCAAACAAATATGGCGTGGATGCCTTACGCTATTTTTTAATGCGGGAGATGACCCCGGGTCAGGATGCCAACTTCACCCTGGAAGGGTTTATCAGCAGATACAATTCAGATTTGGCCAATGATCTGGGTAACCTGGTCAATCGTATCACCAAATTAATTGGCCGTAATTTTGACTATTTTTTACCTGGTGCAGGCGAAACGGCACCAGAAGACTCAGATCTCATCCAATTTGTTGCCACCTTGCCTGAGAAGGTCAGTGCTGAACTTGAGCAAATACGGGTGAATTATGCCATTACGCATGTGTTTGATGTCTTGAGAGAAATCAATCGCTATATGGAAGACAATGCCCCCTGGAAACTGATGAAAACCGACAAAGCCCGGGCCGGCACGGTTCTTTACAATGCCGCAGAAGCGCTCCGCCTCAGTGCCGTACATCTCTATCCAGTAATGCCGGAGAAAATCGCTGGTTTGCTGGAGGTCATGGGAACCACAGCCCAGGCTCGTTTGGATGATCCTGATTGGTTTAGCTGGGGATATATGAAACCTGGATCCCCGTTGGGTCAAACGGACGGGCTTTTCCCCCGTATTGAACTCAAAGAAACCTCCGAGGAGATACCATCCGGTCTTGATTTAAAGGCTGAGATCAGTTTTGATGACTTTATGAAAATGGACATCCGCGTGGTCAAGATTATCAAGGCTGAAAAGCACCCTAACGCAGATAAACTCTTAAAATTGCAGGTCGATCTGGGTACTGAACAACGGCAGGTCATTGCCGGGATCGCTGAGCACTATCAACCTGAAGACCTGGTTGGTAAATCCGTTTCAATTATTGCCAATTTGAAACCTGCAAAGATTCGTGGAGAGCTTTCCCAGGGTATGATCCTGGCAGCAGATGACGGCAGCACTGTTTCTCCCCTTATTCCACTCAGGGATGTTGACGCAGGATCCAAGGTTCGATAATTTTTGGATACCAATTTCTCAAGCGGGGATTCAAATCCCCGTCGGGATAGTCTTTGAACAACCATGCAATTCATTGATACCCACTGTCACCTGAACATCAAACCACTCCTGGAGCGGACCAATGAAATCCTGGATGCCGCTGCGGAGCAAGGCATACATCAAATGGTGGTGGTCGGGATTGACATTCCCAGTTCAGAGATTGCGATTAGGCTTGCTGAAGATCATCCACAACTCTTTGCCAGTGCGGGAATACACCCCAACGACTGCTCTAAAGCCCCTGACGATTGGGAAAAACATATTGTAGAGATGCTGGCACATCCCCGGGTCGTGGCTGTTGGCGAAACCGGTCTTGATTATTATTGGGATGACTCCCCTGCTGAACTTCAAAAAGTGTTTTTCCGTGACCACCTTGATCTGGCTCTGGCATGTGGTAAACCCATTATTATTCATAACCGCAGCGCAGACCAAGATGTGCTCCAACAGGTCATGGAGCACGGTAATAACAAAGGTGTTTTCCATTGTTGGCCGGCTGGTTGGGATATGGCAAAACCCCTGATTGAAAAAGGCTATCATCTTTCCTTTACTGGCACGGTTACGTTCAAGAAGAACGAACTCGTTCAGGATGTGGCTACGAGAATGCCCTTGGACCGCCTCATGCTGGAAACTGACAGTCCCTTCCTCACCCCAGCGCCCCACCGAGGCATACGCCCCAACGAACCCCGGTATATTCCACATATCGGCGAAAAAATTGCACTGCTCAGAGACATCTCAGTTGACGAGGTAGCAAAGGCAACAACCAGAACTGCAGAAATCTTCTTTAATTTTGATCACGCTAAATAAACATTTTTCAGCACCCGGGTACGGACGCGATGCATCGCGTCCCAACATGAAAAGACAAGCATGGGTCTAAAACCTGATCTTCGAGCCCTGAAGAAATGGGGCCAAAACTTTATTACTGACCCTTCCATGCTGGACAAGCTCCTGCGTAACGTAAATCCACAGACTGATGACACTATGATTGAAATTGGACCCGGGTCTGGAGCATTAACCCGTCTGTTTGCACCTCGAGTTAAATCACTCCACGCCATTGAAATCGATCCGCGCATGGATGAATATCTTGAGGCAATTCAGACCGAAATACCCTCTTTTTCATTTGAACATGGCGATTTTCTTAAGTGGTCACCACCTGAAGAATTAGGAACCTTTCGGCTGATGGGGAACATTCCCTATTACATCACATCCTCTTTGATCCTTCAGGCTTTTGAGCATCATGAACGTATCGAGGATGTTCACTTTCTGATGCAAAAAGAAGTGGGCAAGCGCCTGGTTGCCCCCCATGGATCGAAACAATATGGGATTCTCTCTGTTTATGCAGCCCTGTTTGCAAAAACAGAATATCTGTTCGATATCAGTCGCAATGTGTTCTATCCCATTCCAGAAGTGGATTCCTGTTTTGTGCGCTTTAGTTTTAACGAAAAACGTGAGGTTGGTCCGGAAATGGAACCTCACTTAAAAAGGGTTGTGCGAAAAGCTTTCAATCAACGCCGCAAAACGCTTCGCAATAGCCTGAAGGATATCCTCCTTGATCGGAATAGTCTTGAAAACGATTTTAATCTGAACCTGCGTCCTGAACAGTTAAGCCCGATGGAATTTTTGCGACTCACTGAGCTCATTCTAAACGCCTAAAATCCAAATCGAGAGGGGAATCTCATGAAACATCGTTTTGTTGCACCGCTAACAATTCTGGTTTTGCTTGCTTCTCAACTTTTCTCTATGAGTAAAACTGACTCACGCTTATCAGCCATTCAGGCAGAGTTGAAGCTGCTGGAAACCTGGGTAGAAGCACAGCAACAGTATCGTGATATTCCCGGCATCAGCATCGGGCTGGTCTACGATCAGGAGTTAGTCTATGCCAAGGGATTTGGTGTTGCCGATCTGGAGCAAAAATCGCCTGTCAATCCTGATACTCCCTTTCGAATGGCATCCATCACCAAGACGTTTACAGCAACTGCCATACTGCAATTAAGAGATGCTGGAAAATTACGTCTCGATGATCCAGTAGTGAACTATTTGCCCTGGTTTAATATTAAACAGAGTTACCCAGATCAACCTCCAATTACGATTCGACACCTGCTCACCCATACGTCTGGACTGCCTCGCGAGGCGGACTTTCCCTATTGGACAGATCACAATTTTCCAACCATGGAGCAGATCAAAACCACCCTTGCCACCCAGAAGACCATTTATCCACCTGGGACCCAGATAAAATATTCCAACCTTGGTCTCTCTCTGGCAGGAGAAATCGTCGCCGCAGTATCTGGGGAAAGTTACGAAAATTACATCCGTTCCCATATTCTAGAGCCGCTTGGAATGACTGGATCTGCTGTCATTCCGGATGCGTCCTATAAACGCTCCCTGGTTACACCTTATGGACATCGGCTCGAAGGCTCCACCCACAAAGTGGAGGAATATACTGAAACCAAGGGGATAGCCGCTGCAGCAAGTCTTGCATCCACAGTCAACGATCTGGCTAACTATGTGAGTCTTCAATTCCGGGAAAACGATAATGCGCAGAGTGCTGTTGTTAAAGGCAGCACCTTAAAAGAGATGCACCGGGTTCAATTTCTAGAACCAGGCTGGTCCAGTGGTTGGGGTCTGGGTTGGTCTGTCTGGCAGCGAAAGGGGAAAACGATCAATGGCCACGCTGGCTGGGTGGGCGGCAACAGAACTCAGATCATGTTTATTCCAGAAGATAAAATTGGCGTGATCGTCCTGACCAATTCTGATGATGGTGAACCCAGCTTTTTTGCTCGTCACATACTTGACTATATGGGTTCCGCTATTCTGGCGGCATATGCCCCGGCCCAAGCAGCACCAACTTTCGACCCCTCCTGGGGAAAATATGCAGGGACATATATTGAACCCGGTCCTTATTATACTTTGGTTTTGATCAAAGGTGAGAGCTTGATAATGAGCACTCTGAGCTATCCCCCAGAGGATAATCCAGGAAGTGAGGTCATTGAGCTAATACCAGTGGGAAAAGACAGCTTCCGCATGACTGGTGATAACGGAAATGGTGAGTTGGTTATTTTTGAATATGATAAAACAGGGAAGCTATATCAGGTCAAAGTCGGCAGCAATTATATCTATCCCGAGTCACTATACCAGGGTAGATAGTTCGATTTAAAAGCTAACCCTGTCTGCCGCTAGAGGTGTCGATCTTATAATCGGGTAAGACCAGCAAATACAACCAGAGCTGCAATCAAGATAAATAGCTGGGTGCCATAACCCTTTTTCTCATCCATGTCCCGGTTCTCCTGTTTTTGCCCCCAAAAAACTGATGAACAAACTCATAACGAGTTAACTGTATTGTCGGCCGTAAATATGGAGAATTGAGAAGTTTTTGAAGTGTTGGTACTCACACCCCTTGATTCAATGTGTTCTGGATCAATTTAATCCAAAGAGCTCTTTACCTTCGATAATGTGAAGCCCGTGTTTTTGACTGGCGATCAGATGATGAATCGTGGAAACAATTGTAGCTGAATGAATGGCTTTATATTTCCAGGGGATCAGGAAATTCAAGGGTTGCATTAGTAGCTTGCCAATAAATTCACCTGAGCGTTTTTCCTGTCTATCACCTAACAACATCCCCGGCCTCAGAATGAAAAGACGGTCAAAATCAAGTTCCTTAAGATCTTCCTCCAATAAGCCTTTTACCCTGCTGTAAAAGATGGATGATTGAGGATTTGCGCCTACAGCAGAAATCAAGATAAAGGTTTTGCAACCCTCCGCTTGGGCAATTCTGGCGGTTTCAAGGGGAATATCGTGATCAATTTCCATAAAGCGGGCTTGAGATCCCGCCGTTTTAATGGTCGTCCCCAATGCACAGACTAACACATCAGTTTTTAGGTCATCCCCCAGCTTATCAAGGTTGGAAAAATCGTGGATGGCCTGTTTGATGAAGAGCTGTTGTTCCAGGCTGGGTATAGAGCGACGGGTAATGGCTATGACTTGAGCATAATCTCCTTCAGAAATACTTTCAAGAAACTGCTTTCCAATGAGTCCGGTTGATCCAATTACACTAATGCTTATTGACATAAGTCCCCTTACTTTTTGCGGACATAGATAAAATCATATTCAACAAACCAGGTGGCCCCATCATCGGTGCTTTGCTGTGAAAATTGTCTCACGCTATCCGCAGAAATGTTAAAAAACGTGAGCCTGCGCTGTGGTTTTTCTATGCCAAGATCCATGCGTTCATAAAATACGATTGCTTTTTGTGCTGGGTCATAGTTGCCCTCCAAAAAGATTCTGTCTGAGCTTTGACTCACCCAATACTGTACCCATTTGCCTGATTCTATATGGAAATGGTTAAAACTTTTTCCGATATTTCCAGAGCCCCCGGTCCAGTTCTCAAGAATTACAGCATCTTTCAGAATTTTTTCAATGCTGCTTTCGCCTACCTTAACATCCTGCTGATTGTAAACATTCCACTCACCTACCCAGAAATCAAATTTTTTAGCCTCTGGATAGTTATCAAGCGATTTTACGGTTCTCGCAATGGCAGAAAAACGATCTAACTCTCGGATCGAAGCAAGGTCCGGGTCCGTTTTCATAAGAGCAAGTTGGGTAAATCCTTTTTCTACTGCTGTCTTTAGAGCATCTAGTGCTTGCTTTTTTTTGCCACTCAAAGCCAGTGAGCACGAAAGATTGTAGAGCACCGTTGGATTGCCATTGGGTGCTAATATTTCGTAATAAGTCACGGCTTTTTTATAATCCTTTATACCATAAGCCATTCCAGCAATTTTAAAGGCCATGGCATTGTTCTCTGGTTGGTCAGCATAAATGACCTCATAGAGTGCTAGAGCATCACTGAAATTTTTAGCAGCTTCCAGCTCCTGAGCCTGTGTGAGTCTTGGATCTACTGATGATTGACCAAAACTGAGCGACACCAGCAATAATGCGCCGATGAACAGCATTAAACGAATTTGCTTGAGCCTCATGATGACTCCTTAAGGTTGATCCCCGAGAGAATGCTGGAATATGTTATAAAAACATGGGTGTGTAAACCGATTTCCGGCCAACTGAAATGAAGGCTAAATTCGCTTGATTCATTCCCCTCATTGAAACCTGTTTGATTCGCCAGGGTCATTGAAAATAGGTTTTCTGAAAGTGATTTCAGCAGGAGGGCCGCAACGGCTAAATCAGTTTTATTTACCGCCCACAACCATGAAACCAACCGGGCTACATGCAGTCCGCGAAAGTGGGTTTAGGCGAAGTATTCAGGTTCGTCAGGTACTGATTCTTCCAGCTCCCATTCGCGAAGCTTCTGTTTACCCCTTCGGCGCTTGAGGAACCAGGCCAGGATTACGATCAAGGGTGAAAAAGCCCATAATACGGTTGGGATACTAGAGATTTTGAAAAACCAAAACCGAGCTTCAAGATTTTCTCGCCAGGCAATCTCAAAATCGATAAGATCCTCCCCGGTTTCAGCCAGAAAACGTTTACGAAACCCCAGATCTTCAGACCGCAATAAATAAGGCAGAATAGACTCTCCCTGGTGCTTAATTAAATATCTGGTGGCATCAAGAGATTGTGCATAGGCCAGGTTAGCTTGTTTGTGATTAAAACTCAGGATCACATCCAGATCGACGAGCGGGATCAAGTGACCTCGAGCTGTGGCAGTTCCTAATTCTACAAAACCGCCCCAATCCATTTGTCCGGCATGCCACTGCGCCAAGCCCTCGTTGAGCCAGACTGGAATACTGACATCATTTTGTCCCAATAATGAATGAAATAACTCATGTCTAAGGGTTGATAGCCATTGTGTGCGGTTTCGACCAAAAATGTGAATCTCGGAGCCGGCTCGGGCAATCCCAGCGCTCCAATAGGGAACTGCATGGAGCCGATTTCCAGCTGATTTGGGGTCGTAATAGAAATAAATGGAAAGTGGTTTATCAAGACTCATTCCAAAAAGTGCTTTATAATAACTTTGCTCCTCTTCAATCCGTTGTAATGCCTGATATAACAAGGTGGAGTCTCCACGGTCGCTGGCAAGGGTGAGATTCCCGGATTTTAACATGAGCGAATCAGCAGCTGAACTATTGACGAGGATTAAGAGAAACAGAATGGCAATGAGTCCTTGAAATCGTCCTTGGGAGGCTCTTAAGGTAAGTCGATTCCAAAGCAAGCCCAAAGGGGAGATCGCCGCGATCATGTCATTCCACTTAGAGAATTTGATGAGGATCCACATCCACGGTCACCCGTACATACTTGTTCTGAGTTTGATTAAGCACATGAGCTGCTGCCTGTCTTAATACGGATCCGCGAGGGTCCTCCGTTTTGGATGCTTTTAAAACCAGTTTCCATTGAAATCCCATATGGCTTTTTTCAATCATAGCCGCCGCTGGCCCCAGAAGCTGAACGACTTTCTGCCCCTTGAGAGATACGGCAGCTTTTTCAGCCAGCTGTATAACCGCGTCCCGGGAGCGTCCTTGAAATCCGAAGGAAATCATCCTGGAGAAAGGCGGATAGTTCAACTGGCTTCGATCGTTGAGCTCACTGTTGTAAAACAATTTTACATCATGCTTGGTGGCACATTGAATGGATATATCATCTGGCATCCAGCTCTGAACAACCACTCTTCCAGGGAATTCTCCTCGACCGGAGCGACCTGAGACCTGATAAACCAGTTGAAATGTTCGCTCCCTAGCACGAAAATCAGGAAAGTGCAAGCCAGAGTCTGCATTAATCACACCGACCAGCGTCACATTTTCGAAATCCAGGCCCTTGGCGATCATTTGTGTTCCCAGCAATATCTTGTAAGTTCCTCGAGCGAAATCCCCAAGCAACTTGGTATGAGCACCCTTGGTACGCGTGGTATCCATATCCATTCGGCAGACCGGCACGCCTGGGAACTGCGCTTCCAAAGCCTCTTCAACCAGCTGCGTGCCCACACCACCAAACTTTAATTCCAGGGAGCGGCATTCTGGGCAGCTCGTGGGTGTTGGCGCCACAAAATCACAAAAATGACAACTCATCTTATTACCAATTTTGTGATAGGTCAATGATATCCCATCGTGGGGACAAACCATGGTCCAATTGCAGTCGCGACAGGTAATCACCGGGGCATAACCGCGTCTATTTTGAAACAAAATAACCTGCTTATCATTGGCCAGTGTTTCATGGATGGCGTCAATTAAGATCCGTGAAAAGGGATTGGAATAATCACGACTAGCTTCCCTTTCAACACCCATATCGACCAGGTCAACAAGTGGTGGCCGGGCTTTTTCCCAACGCTTGTTGAGATGCAGACCTTTATAGCGGTCCATGGTCAGATTATAATACGTTTCAAGGGCTGGTGTCGCTGACCCGAGAATCACCACTGCGTTTTCTTCGCGACCTCTGACCAGAGCAACATCACGGGCATGATAGCGGGGTTCGCTATCTTGTTGTTTATAACTGTCTTCCTGCTCTTCATCAACAATGATAAGTCCCAGGGCATCCAGGGGTGTAAGCACTGCTGATCTGGCACCCACTACAATTTTAAACCGATCCTTTTGAATCTGCTGCCAGGTCCAGAGCCTTTCAGCTCCCTTCAGCCCAGAATGCCAGAGCGCAACGATATTCCCAAAGCGAGATTGAAAGCGGTATGCGATCTGGGGTGCCAGGGCTATTTCAGGAACCAGCACAATAACGGATCGACCCTGTTCCAACGCATGGGCAGCTGCATTCAAATAGACCTCCGTCTTACCGCTACCGGCGACACCAAAGAGCAAATAAGGGGCGAAAGCATGCTGGTCCAATGATCTCTTAATTTCCCCAAAAGCGATCTCTTGTTCCGAATTTAGCGTGATGTCTTTTTCAGGGGGTCTGTGGTAATCTTTCAAAGGATCAATATCTGGTTCCAGCTCCTCTAGTATCACGAGACCCCTGTCAGCCAGCTTTTTGATAATGGGCATGTATATCTGGTATTCTGCTTTCAGTGTATCCAGAGCAAGACCTCCGGGAAAATCATTCAGTACGTCAAACGCTTTTTGTTGAGCCCGCGCATTGGTAGGAATCTCCGAATCGCGTCCCAGATCAGGAATAACCAGATAATTTGTGGCTCTTTTTCCTTTGAATTCAAAATCGTTTTCAAGCTCAACAACGCCCTGCCGCTGGAGACGGGCGACACGATTGATAGCGATTTCGGCTCCAAATTTTCGTTTTAACGCCGAAAGACGGATAACGCCTTCGCCTTTGAGATACCGGGTGAAATCGTCGGTCCCATGCAATAAAGCGGTCGCCTCAACGATGATTTCTTTTTTCAGCCTGGCATCTGAAGGAATCGCTGATTGAATTACTTTGCCAAGGGGTGTGAAATAGTAGCGACTCATCCATTTCAGCAAACTGATAAGGGGGGCATTAAACACTGGAACGGGATCCATGAGGTTGTCAAAGCTTTTTAATTTCCCTGTGAAATCTGCAGGTGGATCGGATTTTAGCTCAACAATCATCCCCTGCTGTTTACGTTTTCCAAGGGATGCAATGACACGCTGACCCACCTGAACGACATCCTTCAGTTCGTCTGGAACGGCATAGGTGAAGGCCTGATCAAGGCTAAGCGGGAAAACAATCTCAACATACATGGCTTTATCCATCTTATAAAATGAACCCTCTGGTGATTAAATGAAATGGTTATTCAGAACTTTGGGTTAGCGCGTGAAAATAAGGAGGATTGATCTTTAAAGAAAGAATTGATCTGCCCTTATTCATCGCTAAAAACATTTTAATGATTGGGCTGATATATTAATGAAAGCGCTTGCAGGGAAATCTTCGAGTACTTCCAGTCGATCCGCTCAAAAATTAATTGGGCCAAAATATAACAGCTGGGACCGCAGTCCGTCGTTCGTGATTATCAGGCTGTGAGGAAGACCCGCCTGGGTTGTAATTCGATGACAACTATAATCACGTGGGCCAGGAAAACTTATCATCGTGTCTGTTTTTAGGAGCTTCAGATCACTTCGCTGTATGGTATGACGTAGAATAGATGTCCAATTGGCAACCTGGGAGCTGCCTTTCACGCTCAAGATAGGAAATTGTAAGTAAACATGCTTGGTATCTATGGCAAACTCATACTCTGAAGTGACTTGAAGACCGTGATTATCCACTGGAAAAAGTATTCTGCCCTGAGTAAATATATTGGTTTTAGGATTGTACTCTTTAATAAAGATATTTCCGTTCTTCTTTTCCTGCCAGGCGATGAAAAAGCCATCTGCTCCTGCTCTCAGGCTCACATTCAGCATGGATCCCGGCAGGGCCTGCTCGGTTTCAAAAAGCACACGCTCATTGTCCACACAAACAAACAGCCAGTTGTCATCCTCCCAGTGCCGATACAGGGCTGCCATCACATTTGTACCCTTAATGCGTTCATCATAAACAAAAGTGGCCGGCGATTCAGACTCCCAGAGCGTGTCCGCTTCAAGGAAAGGGCCGGAATAGTCATCTGGCCATAAGTTATAAAGTTTAAAATCCTTCAAAAATTTTACAGACAGCGGATCTCCTGTTTCAGACCATTCAAGACTGTATGCAGAGGCTGTTGTGTCAGTGATTTTCTGGATATGGCATAAGGATGTTTTGGAAACCCCACCCGGGTATTGAATCTGGTTAGAAGCCTCTTGTGAATAGTTCAGACTGGTCAACTCATGATATTGCATTTTTCGACCATAATCGTTGCTTACAAATACCTGGGTCTCCAGTGTGGTCCCGGAGATGCGACAAAGCACCGGGTCATACCAACCTCCCTCCCCATAGTAAGCCCCTAAATCCTTAGCTGGGAAATTGCGTCCAGGCCTGTAGCAATCGATAAGATATTGGGGCCATTCATTATCCCGAGTGAGAGAATATACCACCCAAAATGCACCTTCTTCATCCACCTGGCACTCAAAGCCCTGGTACATATTTGTGAAGGCTTTACTGTCCCTGATCTGAAAGGACTCCAGAACTGCCAACTCATCAGCAAATGAAAAGCTCAGCAGCTGGAGAGAGATCAATATCAGTTTTGGTACTTTCAAATTTGATCCTATGCGATGAATTTGATGCTCATTTTTTCAGCCTCATTGACAACCGGGCACCTAGCGCTATTGAAAGACCTTGTACAATCATGACACTGCCAAAAGTGCTTTCGACCCCATGGAAAACGATGGCTCCAAGCATTGATGTGACACCATAAGGAATAAACCAGAAAATTCCTGCGGCTCTGACCAACAAGCTTTCATCAATAAATTTCTCCTGTTCAGTTTAGCTGCCACCCCGCTGAAAAAGGAGCTGGACAAACTGATACATCGTTAAAAGAACAGCATAGATGAGCGTCGATGTTCCGAGGAGCAGGACAGTCCGCAAGGGAGAAAGATTCATGGTTGTTGCGCTTCCAAACCAGACCTGAAAAACACCAGCCACTACGCCCGCTGACACCAGCGTCACCCTAAAAATTATCGGCTTGTTTTTGAAAGCTTTAACCAGATTGATCTTAATATTCTTCACGCGTCCCCTTTCAGCAGAAGTTAAAGAAATATGAGACATCCCCTCGGAGTAAGCTAAAAATTTACCGATTGGGGTAATCCTGGTGCTTCTGCAAAATAATTCGCTGGCCAATTCCGCCTGATTTAGCGAGGGTCAGTCCTGCCTCGACGCGTTTCGCGACGCTTAAGGGGTTGTTTTGGAAGAAAAAATAAGGAACACGTCGAAAGATGGCAGGTTCAGGCTTTGATTTGACCCCGTGGAAGTTTAGTTTGGTTTGCTAGTTTAAGGACAGTGAATAACCCGACATTCGGAGATTAAAATCATGCAGTTTACCGTTGATTCGTCAACCCTGCTACACGGCTTGCAGAAAGTAGCCCGCGTCAGCCCCTCCCGTTCAACCATGCCCATCCTGAATCATATTCTCTTTTCCGTGAAGGGGAATGTGCTTTCAATGCGGAGCACTGACATTGAAATAACTTACAGCTTGAACTTGAATGTCCTTGGCGAAGAAGATGGTGCTGTAGCACTACCGGTTCGTCTGCTCCAGGAAATTACAGGTGAACTTCCTGACACCGAACTCACTTTTGCCTGGTCCGATGACAATCGTGTTACACTCTCTACCTCTGGTGGTACCTACAAAATCGTTGGACGACCGGCCCTGGATTTCCCTGAAACTCCAGAAATGGGACCAGCCAATAGCCTTGAAATCAAATCCAAAGTTTTGAGACGCACCGTTGAAAAGACTGTTTTTGCTGTCTCCAAAGATGAATTGAAACCTGCTCTGCTTGGCGTTTTATTTGAACTGAAAAAAGGTGAAATCCGAGCCGTCGCTACCGATGGTCATCGGCTTGTTAAATATAGTAACCGTGATTTTGTGTCCGCAGATTTTGAGGCCAATATCATCGTTCCACCCAAATTTTTATCACTTATTCAAACATTTTTGGATGATGGCGACACAATCAATCTTTCAGTGGGGGAAAAATATATCAGCGTGGCCACTGATTCATCCACCATTTTCAGTCGTCTTATTGATGAACAGTATCCCGATTATGCAAGTGTGATTCCCTCCACCAACGAGAAAACCGTTACGCTTTCCAACAAAGACTTGATCACAACGGTCCGGCGAGTCTCAATCTTCTCTAATCGCACAACCCATCAGGTAGCCCTCAAGCTGCATCCTGGTTACATCGAAGTTTTCACAGAAGATCCTGAAGCCAGCACCAGTGCAAGAGAACAGGTATTGTCTGAATATGATGGTGAAGAGTTGACTCTGGGATATAACTCTATTTATCTAAAAGATATGCTCAAGAATGTTGAGACTGATAAAGTTGTGTTCAGACTGGGATCAGAAATTGGACCTGGCTTGATTTTACCAGAAGTCCAGGCCGAAAAGGAAGAGTTGGTAATGCTCTTGATGCCGATTCGGCTTCAGGGATAAACAAGTTTCTTTGCAGGACAGCCCGTCACAGACCGTCGTCAAACTGACATAACCGTGTGGGCACTTCTTAGACTCAGCATGAGGGCAAGGTATTAGCGATTGAATAGAACCGGTATGATAAACATTATAACCTCTCACATATCTCATGTATGTTGATAAAATCCCTTACTATGATTGACTTTCGTAAATATAAGCAAGTCAGCATGGAATTTGGTCAGTATACTAATATCCTTCATGGTGAGAACGGGGCGGGAAAAACGACTATTCTTGAAGCCATCCACAGTCTGGCCTACACCCGCAGCTTTAAAACCAGGTTGGATGCGGATCTCTCCCGCCATGGCCAGGTCGGATATCAGCTTAAAGGTCTGTTTTCAGATCATCAAGGTGATGAACATGAGGTTCGTCTTAAGGTGGAGTCCCCTCGTAAAAAACTAGTCAGCGTAAATAATGAGAGCCTGACGAGTCGAGCCCAGATCATCGGAAAGTTCCCGCTGGTTTCACTGACTCCAGAAGATAGTGAACTCACTTTTGGCTCCCCAGAAATTCGACGTCTCTTCTTTAACAAGCTCCTTTCTCAAGTTGACGCCTTATACCTGGAAAATTTGCAGATATATGCTCGCATCCTTAAACAACGCAATGCCTTACTTCAGGCTTACGCAAACGATGGTGCTTCTATCGACCGGGTTCTCATTGCTACCCTGGATGATCAAAGAGCGAAGGTCGCTGCATTGATTCACGAAGCACGGAGCAGGCATATCACCGAATTTAAGAAATTGCTTTATGAGGCCTATGGAGAGCTGGAAGCAGAAAACTCGCTAAAAATGGCCTTTATTTCCAACGTGAGAATTTCAGCTGGATCCGTAGAATCCCATTATAGAGCTGCCTTTCAGGATTCCCTGGCAGAGGACATGCGCAAGGGTTTAAGCAGCCGAGGACCCCATCGGGATATGTTTACTTTTTTCCTCAACACAAAAGATTTGCGAAAATTTGGGTCTCAGGGAGAGCACAAGCTGGTCCTGGTGGCCATCAAATTTGCTGAAGGCCGCTTTTTGGAAAACTTTCTGGAGGAACCCCCGGTTTTTCTCCTGGATGATCTTTTTGCAGAACTGGATGTGAAACGCAGCATGATGATCGTGGAAAGCTTGCAGGGAGGACACCAGATTTTCATCACGGCCACAGATCTGGCTGACCTACGACACCATGGCCTGAAACTTGAGGGTGATACCCTGCAAATTATTGATGCGGGAAAGATTCAGGCAAATGGCTAAAGCCCAGGTAATTGGAAATGTATTTACTCAACTCTTTCGAGATTTGGGAATTGATAAGGCGATACAGCAAAATATGGCCGTCTCCCGCTGGCCTGAGATTGTAGGGGAACGGATAGCAGAAATCAGTGAAGCTGAGCGCATCGAAAACGGTGTCCTTTTTGTAAAAGTCAGCTCACCGGTTTGGCGTAATGAATTGGTATTTATGAAAAGCAATTTGATAAGTAGTGTTAATGAAGCATTAGCAAAAACCGTAGTAAGGGATATCAAGTTTACATGAGTGATAATCAAACAAATCCTGTAGAAAAAAGTTATAGTGCGGAATCTATTACCGTCCTTAAGGGTCTTGAAGCCGTCCGCAAAAGACCAGCCATGTACATCGGTGACGTTGGTAAACGTGGTTTACATCATCTCGTCTATGAAGTCATTGACAATTCAATTGACGAAGCCATGGGTGGTTATTGTGACACTATCGATGTAATCATTGGCAAGGGCGAGACCATCAGCGTTGAAGATAACGGGCGTGGTATTCCAGTGGGCATGCATAAAGAAGAAGGTCGTCCTGCTCTGGAAGTTGTAATGACCTCTTTGCACGCCGGTGGAAAATTTGACAAGGACTCCTATAAGGTTTCTGGTGGACTTCATGGTGTGGGTGTGTCTGTAGTAAACGCCCTGGCAGAAAGACTCCATGTAGAAGTCTATCTCTATGGGTCCGTCTACGAGGCAGACTTTAAAAAGGGCATTCTGAGTGAGGGTATGCGAACAACGGGTAAAACCAAAAAGCGTGGCACCAAAGTCACTTTCAAGGCAGATGATTCCATATTTACTGTCCACGTTTTTGATTGGGATGTTCTGGAAGATCGCATCCGTGAACTCGCTTTTCTAAACAAGGGACTTACCATTCACCTGAGGGATGAGCGTGAAGAGGAAGTACGCTCCGAAACTTATCTGTATAGGGGTGGTTTGAAGCAGTTCATCGACTATCTAAATGAGAACAAGCACCCTATCCACCCACAGGTTATTGCTTTTGAGGGTGAAAAAGATGATGTGCCCATTGATGTGGCCTTTCAGTACAATGATAGCTACACTGAGAACATCCTAAGCTATGTAAACAACATTAATACTATTGAGGGTGGCACTCACCTTTCCGGTTTGAGAACGGCCCTAACGCGCACCTTGAACAATTACGCCCTGCGTAACAATCTCTTTAAAAAGGCCACCACCACCTTAAGTGGTGATGATGTACGTGAGGGACTCACCTGCGTAATTTCGATTAAAGTGGCTGAACCACAGTTCGAAGGTCAAACCAAGACCAAGCTGGGAAATGGCGATATCAAGGGTACGGTTGATTCATTCGTAAGCGATCAATTGAACGAGTTTATGGAACGGAATCCCGCCATAGCAAAAAGGGTGATCGAGAAAAGTCTTCTGGCCGCCCAGGCCAGGGATGCTGCGCGCAAAGCCCGGGAATTGACCCGTCGTAAAAGTGCTCTGGAAAGTGGTGATTTACCTGGAAAACTGGCAGATTGCTCCAACAAAGATCCAGCCATGTGTGAAATTTATCTGGTTGAGGGAGATTCTGCCGGTGGCTCTGCCAAGCAGGGGCGCGATCGTCGTTTCCAGGCTATTCTGCCCTTGCGAGGAAAAATCATCAACTCTGAAAAAGCCCGCATCGACAAGATTCTTGGAAATAACGAAATCAGGATGATGATCACCGCCTTTGGAGCGGGTTTTAAGGAAGACTTCGATATTGAAAAATTGCGCTATCATAAGATAGTTATCATGACTGATGCTGATGTTGATGGCGCACACAGTCGTACGCTGCTATTGACCTTTCTGTTCAGATATCTACCAGAGTTGGTCATTGGCGGCTTTGTCTACATCGCCATGCCACCCCTCTATCGAGTGAGTGTAGGCAAAAAAGAAAAGTATTGTTACGACGATGGCGAGCGAGACATCGCTATTAAGAAGATGACCGAGGGCGGTGACCCTTCCAGAGCTAAGATCCAGCGCTATAAAGGTTTGGGTGAGATGAATCCGGACCAACTCTGGAATACCACCATGGATCCCGAAGTTCGCACCATGATGCGGGTCAATCTGGATGATGCGGCCGCTGCTGATAGAATTTTCTCGATTCTCATGGGAGATGTGGTTGAACCCCGTCGTGAGTTCATTCAGTCCCATGCTAAATATGTTACAAATATTGATGCCTAAGTAGCGCTACGTGTCTTCCTCGAGCTCTTGAGGGTGATATGCACAACGAAAAAATTTTGAAAGAAATAGAATAAAGAGGTAATGAGTTGGAGATTCAGAGACAAAACATCCTGAACACATCGATCGAAGAGGAAATGAAAAAATCCTATATGGATTATTCAATGTCGGTTATTGTGTCACGTGCCTTACCTGATGTCAGGGATGGCCTAAAACCCGTTCACCGCCGCATTTTATATGGAATGATGGAATTGGGCGTCGGCTACAATCGTGCTTATCGTAAGAGTGCCCGTATTGTTGGAGATGTCATGGGTAAGTATCACCCCCATGGCGATTCTGCAGTATATGATTCAATGGTTCGTATGACCCAGGAATTTTCCCTGCGTTATCCCTTGATTGATGGTCAGGGCAACTTTGGATCCATCGATGGTGATAGCGCTGCTGCCATGCGTTACACTGAAGCCAGAATGAAGCGCATCTCAAGTGAGATGATGAAGGATCTTGAAAAAGAAACCGTAAAATTCAGACCAAACTTCGATGAAAGCCTTCAAGAGCCCACGGTTTTAGCTGCCGTGATCCCAAACTTGCTGCTTAATGGCTCCAGTGGTATTGCCGTTGGAATGGCCACCAATATTCCGCCTCACAACATGAACGAGGTTGTGGATGCTATTGTGGCTCAAATTGGAAATCCTGAGATCACCGTTCAGGAACTCATGGAACACATTAAAGGTCCTGATTTTCCTACGGCAGCCATTATTTATGGTGCCTCTGGAATCCGGGAAGCTTATGAGACCGGTCGCGGAAAAATTACGGTTCGCGCACGGGCAAATATTGAAGAACACAAGAATGGTCGCTTTAGTCTGGTAATCGCTGAAATTCCTTACCAGGTGAATAAATCTTCACTCATTGAAAAAATTGTCGGGCTGGTTCGAAGCAAGCACATCGAGGGCATTTCTGATATCCGTGATGAATCGGATAAAGATGGAATTAGACTGGTTATTGAGTTGAAAAGAGATGTGGTACCTGAAGTGGTTCTGAACTTGCTCTATAAGCATACCCAGATGCAGGAAACTTTTGGCGTGATAATGCTGGCTCTGGTAGATGGATTGCCTCGTGTTCTCACTTTGAAAGAAGTCATCGCTGAATTCATCAAGTTTCGCCATGAAGTTGTCGTTAAAAGAACTCAGTTCGAACTTAGAGAAGCAGAAGCCCGGGCTCACATATTAGAAGGCTTGAAAATTGCCCTGGACAATCTGGATGCAGTAATCAAGACCATCCGTGCTTCCAAAAATCCCGCAGAAGCAAAAGCTGCCTTGATGTCCGGTTTTGGATTAAGTGAATTGCAATCCCAGGCCATTCTGGATATGCGCTTGCAAAAACTCACCGGTCTGGAACGTCAGAAAATCATTGATGAGTATACCGAAGTTCTCAAGCTGATTGCCCGACTGAATGAGATTCTTAACAATTTTGGATTGCGAATGCAAATAATCACCGATGAGCTTCGCGATGTGCAGGAACGTTATGGCGATGCTCGCCGAACCGAAATTGTGTTTGATGCCAAAGATTTTACCATTGAAGATATGATCGCCGAAGAGGAGATGGTTATCACCATTACTCACAACGGTTTTATCAAACGCTATCCCGTAAGCGGTTATCGTCGTCAAAACCGTGGTGGTCGGGGCTCTGCAGGAGCAAAGGCAAGAGATGAAGATTTTATTGAGCACCTCTTTACCGCCTCTACCCATGATTATATCCTTTTCTTCACCGATCGCGGAAAATGCCATTGGTTACGCGTGCATGAGATTCCTCAAGCTGGAAAGGCTACTCGGGGTAGAGCATTAATCAATCTCTTGAGAGTAGACCAGGGTGAAAACGTTCAGGCCTACATCGCAGTGCGAGAGTATGCTGAAGACCTGTTTATCACGATGGCCACATCTAAAGGCCTGGTTAAGAAGACAGCTTTAACCGCATACAGCCGTCCAATGAAGGGTGGTATTTTCGCCATCGATATCCGCGAAGAGGATCATCTCATCGATGCTCAAATTACCAGTGGAGATAATGACATTATTCTCGGAACTCGAAACGGCATGTCGATTCGCTTCAGTGAGTCCCAAATTCGCCCAACGGGTCGCAAGACAATGGGTGTCAAGGGAATTGAACTCAAGGGCAAAGATGATAGTGTCGTGGGTATGATCGTTGTCCGTCGTGAAGGAACCGTACTTGCTGTGTCAGAGCATGGTTTTGGCAAACGTACCGAGGTAATCAATTATCGTGTCCAGAATCGTGCTGGTAAGGGCATTATCACTATCAAGACCACTCCCAAGGTTGGTCATATGGTGGCCCTGCTTGAGGTGGTGGATAACGATGATCTTATGATTATTACAAGTCGCGGTGTGCTTATTCGTCAGCCTGTGGCCTCTATTCGCAGTATTGGTCGTAACACTCAGGGTGTGAAGTTAATTCGCCTGGATGAATCAGATTCAATTGCAGCGGTTACTCGAGTTCAGGAAGAAAAAGAACCTGAGCTTACCCTCGATGCCAATGGTGAAGTTATTGAAGGAGAACAAGCCACGATCTTCGATTTGGAAGAAGAGAGTCCTGAGGAGGATGCCCCGGAAGCTTAGCCCGGAGCATACTGGATGCGTCAGGCAGACTTTAGGCAACGGCTTGACCGGATCCTTGAACGGGTAGCGCAAGCGGCTCAACGGGTTGGTCGAGCTGCTGATGAGGTTACCCTTATCGGTGTCAGCAAACGCAAACCAATCGAAGATATGCAGGCTGCCTATGCTGCAGGGTTACGCGATTTCGGTGAAAACAGGGCTCAGGAAGTGCGCGATAAATTTCCAGCCTTTTCCCCTGAAGGTATTACCCGGCATTTTATTGGCCATTTACAGAGCAACAAGGTTAAGTATCTCCCTGGAAGGGTAGATATAATCCAGAGCATCGATTCCATGAGCATTGCAGATAATGTGGATCGGCGCTTTGGGGAACAGGGCTTATGTATTCCTGTTTTGGTAGAAGTTAATATCTCTGGCGAAGCGAATAAGGAAGGCATCGATGTTTCTCAACTTATGGAGCTGGCAGGGTATTGCAATGAAAAGACTAATCTGGATTTTAGGGGTCTTATGACTATTGGTCCATTAACCGATGATCAGAATCGCATCCGTCAGGCTTTCCGTGAAATGAAACTGCTTAGTAATCAGGTTGAACGGCAGATTGGCGGTCAAGGAGGCAAAGCGATGCTTTCCATGGGAATGTCAGATGATTTTGAAATTGCCATTGAAGAAGGCGCCACACACATCCGTGTTGGAACAGCCCTCTTTGGTGCAAGAGCATATTAACAGAGGAGTAAAGCATGGGACGATTAACGCCACAGGAAATCCGCGATCGTGACTTCAAGCAATCACCCCTGGGATATAGCCGTGATCAAGTAAAACAGTTTCTGGGTGAGGTCGCCGAGGAATTAGATTCCCTCATACGCGAATCAAATCAGATCCATGTAGAAAATAAAGAAGCATTGTTATTACTCCAGACTTACAAGAATGTGGAGGAAAAACTCAAAGAGACCCTCCTTCTAGCTCAAAATACTGCTCGGGAGAGTGTCAGGAATGCTCAAACTGAAGCAGATACCATCGTTCGCAAAGCCAATCTCGAAAAAAACGCCCTGCTCTTTTCTGCCAAGGAAGACCTCTCCAAGGTTCAAAATGAGATTCGACGACTTCACTCTCATCGGGATTCAATATTAATCAAACTCAAAAACGGGCTCCGCTCAAATCTTGAAATCCTGGAGGCGGAATTCTCTGGAAATGAGGAGCTGGAAAAATCTTTTTCGGCAGCAGACGCTGTCGCCGACGAGCGAATTGTAGATTTTTCGAAGGCCGACCTGGTGGTGGAAGATCTCCCGCAAGATGCTGAGGAGCCTGAGATCATCATTGAGGACGCTGAGGATTTCTCCAGCGAATGACTGCTGCCCCGATCATTTTTTGTTCCCCTGAATTCAAAAATCGCCTGGAGGACGTGTGTCCTGAATCGCAAATTCTAGCCTGCGCCTTTGATCTAAAAACTTGCCAGGCACAGATCTCCAGCCTGAAGGGTCAGCATCAAAAAGTGGCCTGGATACTTTTGCGCGGCGATGAACAAAAGGGTCTTAATCAATCCGTTAAGGATCACATTAATCTGTCAAATGAAAATCCTCTCATTGGTTCTGTGGATCTCGATCAGGGTCCCCGGTTTCCAGACATGTCAAATGTCTATGAACCACAAACGGAGGCGGGCACCATTGTGGTTTTGGGTGATGATGTTGATCTTAATAAATTTGAGGAGCCCTGGGCTCCTGTAACAGCTGGTGTCTGGGAGGCAATCGCCTTAAAACACCGTGGATATAGTATTAAAGCCTGGCTAATTGCAGATCTGGAAAAATGGGTCCTCGAATTGCCTCTCTTGAATTAGATTAGGTATCATTTTTGAACGACCCTGGAGGGTCAAGTGGAGGAAGTATGCAAAAAAATAGTGTTAATAAAGTTATCCTTGTAGGTCGTCTCGGTCAAAAGCCAGAGTTGAAATATACTGCAAGTCAGATGGCCGTCGTGAATTTGAGTGTCGCTACAACCGAATCCCGTAAAGACAGGGACGGAAATTATCAGGACGAGACTGAATGGTCACGCGTTGTGGTTTTTGGCAAGACGGCCGAATTTGTAGCCAATTATCTTGATAAAGGAGCGCTGGTATCTGTGGACGGTCGGTTACAGACTCGCTCATGGGAAAACAAAGACGGTGTCAAAATGAGTACGACTGAAGTTGTTGCGAATGCCATAACATCGCTTGGTGGTAGTGGCGGTAGTGGTGGTGGTCAAGGAGCGTCACGTCAGGACAGCAATGCTGGTTTTGGTGGTGGAGCACCCTCCAGTTCAGGTGCTTCTGGTCCAGCGAATAATCCTTTTGGTGGTGAAGATGATGAGCCTTTACCCTTTTAAATTTGAATTTATTTGATCGATATATACCAAGCGAGGATTTGAATCCTCGCTTGGTGTTTATAAGCTTCCTACGATGAATGATCCTGCTCCATGCCCCCTTTGTTCAAGTATTGATACCCGCCACTTCCATCAAGAAACTCAACGTGAATACTTGATTTGTCCCATATGTGATGTGGTTTTTGTCCATCCAAAGTATTATCTCCGTCGTGAAGCTGAGCTCAAACGCTACGAGCTTCACAAAAACGCCATCGATGACTCTGGCTATCGCTCTTTTCTCCAAAGGCTGTGTGGCCCTCTCCAGGAGCGTATAGCGCCAGAATCAATCGGACTGGACTTTGGCTCCGGGCGTGGACCACTTCTGAAAATTATGCTGGAGGAACAGGGACACACGATTTCCCTGTTTGACACATTCTTTGCACCAGATATAAAGGTCTTCAACTTCGCTTACGATTTTATCACCGCTACGGAAGTCGTTGAACATCTCCAACATCCCTTAATCGAGCTTGACAGGCTGTGGTCCCGACTCAACTCAGGTGGGGTCCTGGGCGTCATGACCAATATGCGCAACCCTGAAACCAGTTTTCCAACATGGCACTATCTCAGTGATCCCACTCATATTGTCTTTTATTCGACGGGCACAATGGCGTGGTTGGCGAATCGTTGGAGTGCAACATTGGAGATCATCAGTGATTCTGTGGTCATCTTCACAAAGAGTGGATAGTTACAAACGGGCGAGGATTCAAAACAAAGTAGGGCAAGCGCGATCGCCAAAGTGAATGACGTTCTGTCAATCCTCGCTTGGGAGAATTCAACAACACAGTGTATCTTTCAGGGTGCTACCCCTGAAGTATATCGATGTTTTTCCGTTCGCCCAGACCAGGGAGGGTTTGCGTTTTCTGCTTATGAAGCGCTCACCGGACAATAGCTACCCCGGTATCTGGCAACCTGTTGCCGGAAAGATCAAGCATGGTGAAACTGCCTGGCAAGGGGGACTCCGAGAGTTAACTGAAGAAACCGGGTTTTCTTCGTTGAATTTTTATGCACTGGATCACGTCTCCACTTTCTATCTCCATCAAAGCGATGAGATTCTTCAGGTGCCAGCTTTTGCGGCTGAAGTCCCACTGGAGAACCCGGCCTTGAATCATGAGCATGACGTCTTCCAGTGGCTTGATTTGGAAGGCGCAATTCAAACAGCTTCCTGGCAACCCCATCGCAGAGCCCTTGAAGCGATACCCCACTTGCTGGAAACGCCTCCTGCTTTGGCCCTGGCCCAGATTCCCGTCCCGGTGCTTGTCAACGAAAATCCTGACAAAGACATTAACATAAGGAATAAATAGCGTGGTGCGATTGATAAAGAGCCTGGTAAACCAGCTTACTGATTATTTCGATCCGGATCTGCTTGGCCCCATTTTGGGAAAATATTTGATGAACATGCTGGTTGGTGCTATGGTGCTACTCCTGTTCTGGATCATCTGGCGCATATTAAGAAGCTGGGCGCTTCCACGTTGGAACAACCGCCTGGATAAAACCAGTGCAGCATTTGTTGAAACCGTGTTGAAAGCCTGTATTATAACTATTGCAGTCTTGGCAGCCCTGGGAGCAGGTGGGATTAAAACAACGGCTGTGCTCGCATCATTGGGCGTATTGGGTCTGACTATTGGATTTGCTGCCCGGGACATGCTTTCGAACATCATCTCCGGTATTCTGATTTTTATTGACCGTCCTTTCACCATTGATGACCTGGTTGAGATAGAAGGGAACTATGGCCGTGTCCAGCGAATTTCACTACGATCTACACGCATCATCACCAACGATGGCAAAATGTTGGCTGTCCCCAATACCGAAGTCATGACGAAGACCGTGATCTCCTACACAAACTTTCCCCACCTGCGTCTGGATATTGACTTTACCATTGGTGTGACTGTGGACATTGATCAGGTACGGGATATCTTGCTGTCCCTTGTTGTCAGCAAGCCGCAATTTTTAAAATCCCCTCCTCCTCAGGTTGTGGTAATGTCTCTAAACGATTATAACACTGGAATGGAATTGCGCGTCTGGCTGGATGATGAGCGTGACCATACCCAACAGCGTCTGGATTTGCGGGAACTCGTCTATAAGGAACTAACCAAAGCCAATATCGAGATGCCCTTCGAGACGATTCAGCTTGCCCCTCAACACCTGACAGTTGATCTAAATAAAGAGGTTACAGACCCAGAATGATCGCATAATCATGGTTGCAGCCAGCACACAGGAAGAGATCTTAAACGATGATCCACATTTCAAAAAGCAAACAAGCGGGTAATCATGGCATGGCTTAATTGGCTGGGAATCATGTTTTGCCTCACGCAATCTGCCATATTCTCGGGTTTGAACCTTGCATTTTTCAGTATCCCACGTCTCAGGCTTGAGATTGAAGCAGGGCATGGTAACCGAGAGGCTCAAAAAGTGTTGAAAATGCGGAGAGATTCAAATTTTCTCCTCACCACCATTTTATGGGGCAATGTTGGTATTAATGTACTTTTAACCCTGTTATCCAATTCCGTCATGGCAGGCGCGGCGGCCTTCCTGTTCTCTACTGTGCTGATTACCTTTTTTGGGGAAATTATTCCCCAGGCCTACTTTTCCCGACATGCCCTGAAGATGGCCTCCTTTCTCACCCCCGTTTTGAAGATCTATCAATTCATCCTTTACATTGTGGCCAAACCTTCTGCCAAACTCCTCGATGGATGGCTGGGTGAAGAAAGCATTCAATATTTCAAAGAGAAAAGTCTGAAACAGCTCATTCGCAGACATATTGAAGAAAGCCATGAAATTGATCTGGTGGAAGGAATTGGGGCGATCAACTTTTTATCCATAGATGACCTGTTGGTAGGAGAAGAAGGTGGTCCGCTGCATCCAGAAAGTATTATCTCCTTGCCTGTCAAATCAGGCAAACCTGTTTACCCCCTCATTAAAAAATCCATTGATGATTCTTTCTTACTCATACTCAATAAATCCAAGCAGAAGTGGGTAGTTATTTTGGATGAGCGGCAAAAACCGGCCTTTGTGGTTGACGCGGACGGTTTCATCCGAGGAGCCCTGTTTGATACTGCTACATTCAATCCAGATGAATACACCCACCGTCCAATTGTAGTTTCCAATTCCAGCATTCCACTGGGCGAGGTCCTTAAAAGATTTGAAACCAAAACAGCCGATCATGAAGATGATGTGATCACCAATGATGTAATAGTCGTGTGGGGCAAGAAAAAACAAATCATCACCGGCGCTGATATTTTGGGTCGTCTGATGAGAGGTATTATCAAAGGGCACGATCCGGATCACCTGGATCGCAGCACAGCCTGATCCCCATGACGGGTTAATCTGTCAATGGAGTGATTAAGGGTGTTTACATTAAATAATAATAAGAGGTATAGCCATGAATCCTGAAGCCTTAACACAAGCCATATTGTTCGACGGAGCTGGTGGGGGCCGGCAATTAACCTGGGAGGAAGTACTTGAATGGAAGGCCTCCATGGGGGTCTTGTGGCTTCACTTTGTTTTGACAGATCCAGAGGTAGAAGATTGGCTCCGAAATCATAGTGGTCTCAATCCTTTGGTTGCAGATGCGCTCCTGGCTCCGGAAACCAGACCCCGTGCCAGTGCCGTTGGGGAGGGCCTCCTGGTTTCACTGCGGGGGATTAACCTCAACCCGGAATCTGACCCGGAAGATATGGTATCGATCCGAATTTGGGCAGAAAGCTCACGGGTCATCACCACTCGAAGACGCGACTTGCAGTCAGTTCAAGACATTGTTCAACAGTTTGAGCAGCACCGGGGACCTCGGGGAACGGCTGAATTTCTGGTAAACCTTACAAGTCAGATAATATGGCGCATGGGCGATACCGTTGAGGGGGTCGAAGACCGGATAGACTATCTGGAAGACCGGGTGCTAGCAGAAGCTGCCGCCACCTTGCGATTGGATCTGGCCAATTTACGACGCCAGACAATTTCCCTGCGTCGCTATTTGTCACCCCAAAAGGAAGCGCTGGGTCGCCTGATGGTAGAGCAAATGAGCTGGCTGGAGGACACCCAGCGACTCCGCCTGCGCGAAGTAAGTGATCGTCTCATGCGTTATATCGAAAATCTGGATGAGGTAAGAGACCGTGCTGCAGTCACTCAGGAAGAATTGATGAGTAGGGTATCGGAACAGCTTAACAGCAGAATGTATGTGCTTTCCGTGGTCGCTGCCATTTTTTTGCCCTTGGGCTTTTTCACGGGATTGCTGGGTATCAATGTCGGAGGCATTCCCGGTGTCGATAACCCCAATGCATTTTGGACTTTCGGGGTAATACTGGTGGTTATTGTCATTTCTCAGGTGACACTCTTCAAATTCAAAAAATGGTTTTAAGGGCCGGGCTGGTTTAACAACGGACGTTTCGAGGGGATCTGTGATTTGACATCCCGGTGATTTTTGGCTATTCGTCGCCTGCCCTTGCTCTGATAAATTTTTCACTAAAAAATTGAAATCCATGCTTAAACCCTTGATTTTTTTGTCTGAAAGAGCACTTTTTTCCATCTTTTTTCCACAAGATACTGAAACCCCCTGATTTAAAACCACAATATATGGTGTCACTTAAAGCATTTTGTTAAGTAGTCGCTATAAGTGCCTAAAAAATAGTTGTATTTACTTGACAAGATTTTATTAACTCCCTAAATTCTTAACGAATGCGGTGCAGGACAGGTTACACTCCGCATAACAATTGGAAGCGATGTAAAGTCGGAAGAGGCTGCGTATGAAACGATACAGCTTACAAATAATGCTATTGGCTATAACCCTAACGTTTGTCCAGTGTTCGATGTTCGGTGGTAAATCAAAACCCGAAGAAAAATCATGGGATAAAAATGAACAGGTGGCTGATCCAAAAGATCATGCTGAATCTGCCGGGGTCGATGCAACTGGCGCGGATGAATCAGCCTGGCAAAGTGGTGAGCAAGCTGACAACCTGATCTATAATCTTGATCAGCTAAGAAATAAAAAACCGGAAACAGGCGAATCAACTGATTTCGTCACCAGTGAAATTAACTATGAAGTGAAACGCCTCGCTGCTGAGCTAAAATATGTTAAAAAGAAATTGGCTGAAATTCAAACTCAAAGTGAAGTTTGGACAAATCCACTTAGTATATATAGTAAAGAAGTACATTTAGAAAACGGCACCAAACTATTCGGTGACGTTATTGACCAGGACAAAGATAATATCCAAGTCAAAACCCTCATTGGTGTTCTCTCTGTATCACGCGACCAGGTTCTCCGTATAGTTGATAATATTCCAACCTCTAATGAAGGTCCGGCAGTCACTGAACCGGGAACAGCCTCACGTGGTGATGCCCCGATGAATATCAACGGCGGTCCAAACATGGCAGGAACGCAGGATGTAAAGGGTGAGACAACCAAAAGTAAGTATACTGGTAATGTTGTACTTTCAGGTAGTATCAAGGAACGCAAAGATCGTAGCGGAAATACCATTCTGTCTGGTGTGGTTAAAAATATTGGTGGCCGACGCTCTGACTTCGTAAAAGTAAACTTCCTGTTTAGAATCAACTGGAGTGGCGACACGCGTGAGCTGACAGCCTTTGTCAAGGGTTCCCATCACGTCTTCTCCAGTGGAGTAAATACGGACACCTCCTTATTCCCTGGTGCCAGTGGTGAGTTTGAGCTGTATGTCCCAAGTTCCTTTGGTGCCTTTATCGGCTACAGTTATTCCATCGACTGGGAAGAGCATGATATTTAAACACCCCCTCATATTCGTTCTTTTTTTGACGGCCATATTGGGTCTCATGGCTTGTACTCCAAAAGAGCCGGCCACCCCTGCTGCGAATATCGAGCAGATAAAAATGCAGTCTCAGTTAAAAGCGCTGGCCGCTGAAGTGGTTAAGCTTCGGGAATCCCGCCAGGAAGTGGAGTTGCTCAAAGCCAATATTGCTGCCATGGATACGCAAATTGCTATTTACCAGACCAAGCTTGACGAGAAAGCTGAAGTCCCGGTTATTGAAGTTGTGGCAACACCGCGTGATCCAGACATTATTAATTTGAGGGGCAATATCTATGTCCTTATTCGAGAAATCGACTCCTTAAAGGAGGGCATGAAAAATATTGAACGCTTGAATGACTCTCTAGAAATGCAGATTGAACAGCTCGCCGTTCAGACTCATACGAAAGTTGAGTTAAATCCTATTGTTGAAACGCCCCTTATGCAAAAAGAGATGGCTCAGGCTGTAACTGTTATGTCAGCGCCTCCAGCTAAAGAACTGCCGGTAATGGAGACAAAACCGGTGGCACCTCAAAAGACTACAGTCAAAGGCTATGCCTTTAATACTGATTACCGCATGGCTTACAATGATGCCTTAAATAATTATTTCAATAACGATTACCTGGAAGCTATCCAGGAGTTCAGAATACTGATCACCCGTGAACCCAACGGTGCTTACGCTGATAATGCCCAGTACTGGATTGGTGAATGTTATTATTCCCTGGAAGATTTTGAGTCTGCGATTACTGAATTTGAAAAGGTCTTTGCTTTCGAAGAAAACAATAAGAGCGATCACGCCTTATTCAAAATAGCCATCAGCTATGAACAACTCGGACGATATATGAAGGCGCGTGAAAATATGAATCGCTTTCTCCAGGATTACCCTGACAGTGAATTGGCTAGCCAGGCTCGAGACTTCTTGAAAGTGAGTGGTCGGAACTAAACAAATGAATCGCCAGCAAACCTATATTGTTTTTTTATTGCTGTTTAGCGGGTTGCTTGCGTTTGGGCAGACAAGTCCCGGGAATTTATTTTATGATATTGGCTTAATGATTGAAGATAGCAGCAAATCAGAGCCAGCCCTGGACTCAGAAAACGGCAGTGAGCATATTTTTACTCAAGAGGAACAAGCACTCGAAGAGGAGCTTAATAGATATCAGCAAAAACTGGCTGAAACAGAGATGCGCTTACGCTATCAGACCAGCGTCATTGACAGCCTTCAAACTGAAATAGCCCAGATAAAAGCCGCCGGTGAAACTGACAGAGCGCTTTTGTCTACTCGAATTACAAACCTGGTTGATCAACAGGAAAATTCCGTGAAAAAACCGGTTTTTGTACCTGGAGAAACGCAGTCTTCAGACCGTGTTTTTGCCGAACTGGACACTCCCTGGAAGCATGCGACAGTCGTTACGCGTTCTGTCCAACAGCATCAATCTGGTCCTAAACTCAGTGAGACTGAGGAGCAGGTTGCATACAGGGGTGGACTTACAAAGTTTCATCAACAGCTCTATTATCAAGCTATTGAAGATTTTAATAGTATTGTTCAAAGGGGCGTTGATGTAACCATGAGGGCCAATGCCCAGTACTGGGTGGGTCGCTGCTATTATGAAAAAGGGCTCTATGATGAAGCAATCGTAGCCCTGGAACAGGTACAACGTTTTGAGAATTCAGACAAATTGGATGATGCCCTGGTCATGATTGGATTGGCTTTCAAAAACAAAGATTTACTCCCTGAAGCCAAACTGGCCTTTCAGGAGTTGGTTTCACGCCATCCCGGGAGCGAATACCTGACGCTGGCAAAACGGTTTGTACAGGAATGAATGAGATGAGAGGCTGATCCTGGAGATCATCAGATGAAGACTACAAAATATATATTAATCCTGATTCTTTCGGCTTTTAGTATGGCTTTGGTTGCTCAGACGTCCTTGAATTATTCCAGACCTGGTCCGATGATGCACATTCCTACATCCAGTCTCTATAATGAATCCTATCTATTAAGAATTGGTGTTGCCGGCCAATCTACCCGGGGGGCTTTTGCCACTGATACCTGGAACAAGGGTGCTTTCCTGGAAACTGACATTACCCGTGATTTTCGACTTGGCCTTTCCGCCATTCAGTCTGGCTCTGATGCCAACCAAAATGACATTTCTCTGCATATTCAAAATCGTCTGCTTACGTATGGTGAGACAGCCATCGGCATTGGCGTAAATGATATCAGCGTAACAACGGCTTCATCTGATTCTACAAATCTTCAAGAACAGGTGCGCAATCTTTCATACTACATGCTGCTCAGTCGCGAGAACAATTTCTCCGAGTATAGCCTTAAAACTTATCTGGGAATCGGGTCCGGTCGTTATGGGTCAAATTTTGGCAAGTTTGATACAACAACTCTGGGTGGTGACACCCTCAAAACGCCCCTGGCCAATAATATTGGTTTCTTCATGGGACTCTTGTTAAACACAAACATTATGGCTGATCGCGGTGGTCTCGATTTTATTCTCGAATTTGATGGCGTAGGAATCAATGCTGGAGTTAAGATTCCATTGACCCAGGAATACCACATTAATGTTGGTTTATCAAATGTTCAGAACCTGCCCTATTTCGGAGAAGATCGCGATAATCCTCCTGGTATTGGTGTTGGCTTGGACTATTTCCTACCTCGTGTCAAATCTACTGCGGGTAAACAACGCGGTGGAATCAAGGTTTCAGGCGTCGTTACAGAAGAGGGTCTCCCCATTCGCACTGTGATTGATTCCAGCTGGCATAAGGCTCAGGAACGTCAATTGTTGATCTTAAGGGACTCTCTCAGAATGTCCAGTGCCGAAATCGATCATCTCAACCGCATGGTAGAACACCTTGAACAACGCAATCAGGTTCTTGCAGACTCTGTTGCCTCCTTACAGCTGGCTCGGCATGTCTCTGATGCCCAGATCAATCAGGCATTGAAGCATTTATCACGGTCCTTGCGCTTGTTCTATAATGAAGAATATGATGATGCGCTCATTGAAATTAACGAAGCGCTGGAATACAATCCAAATCTGGCCCTTGCTTATGCCAGACGTGGTTCCATTTATTACAAATTAAATCAGATCGACCGCGCCACCATTAATTGGAATATTGCGCTCCAGATCGACCCCGGTTATGATGAAGTACGTAATATCCTGCGTGCTTTAAATGAGAACAGGTTGCGTTCAGCTGTCTCAGCAAGGGATTAACAGGAAAAGGATTCACATATGGATTTTGCAACCCTCATAGGATTATTATTCGGATCAGGCTTGATCGGATACGCCGTCTTTGGTGTCTCAAAGGTTTTGCCTAATGGTGTAATGACATTTGTGGACGCTCAGTCCCTCATGATTGTTCTCGGCGGAACGATTGCCGCTACAGCAATGGCTTTCCCAGTAAAAGAGGTCCTTTCACTATTAACCAATCTTCGAGCTGTGTTCAAGGGTGAGAAGAATTATGATCGCGAAACCCTTAAAGAATTAGTAGAGCTTGCGGGTGTTGCCCGTAAAGGCACTGCTGATCTTGAAAAGGCCGTTCCTGATATAAAAGATTTCTTTTTAAAAGATGGTGTTCAAATGATTGTGGATGGTCTTCCCGGAGAAGATATCCGCAGCATTATGGAAACCCGTGTGCTCAATCGTGAGCTTCGAGAAGATGCTGAGGCCAATGTTTTTAAGACCATGGGGGTCTTCTCTCCAGCCTTTGGTATGGTGGGAACTCTGGTAGGTCTGGTTGCAATGCTCTTCGCCATGGGCGCCCCATCCACCGGTGGCGGTTCAGATGATCCCGCAGCAAAATTGGGACAATCAATGGGTGTTGCTTTGATTACAACCTTTTATGGTGCTTTGTTTGCCAACCTCTTCTTTCTACCTGTGGCAGCCAAACTCCGTTCTAAGATCGATAAACGAAATATCACTCAGAATATGATTATTGATGGGATTGTGATGCTTAAGGTTAAAAAGCACCCCATCCTGGTCAGAGAATTTTTGAACTCATATCTTGCACCGCGCGACAGGGTTTACGAGGACTAATTAAAATGGGTCTAGCGCCAAAACAAAAAGCACAACAATCAGAGGAGGGCGGCTGGCTCACCACCTATGCCGATATGATGACTCTGCTCATGACCTTTTTTGTGCTTTTATTTGCCATGTCTACACTGGATCCAGTGAAGCTGGAGCAATTCGGTGATTCAACTAAAAAGGAATCAGCACAAAAGAAAACGAAAAAAGTTTCGTTAAGTGAGATCAACAAAGAAGTGAAAAAATTGGTTGTTGAAGAAGAACTCCAGAGCCAGGTAAAGGTTCGCATGGATGCTCGAGGGGTAACCCTGGAAATTGCCAGTGATCTTGCTTTTGGTTCCGGGACTGCAACACTCTCAGGACCTATTAAGGATTTTCTAAAAAAGATGGTGGGAACCATGACTAAGGCAACCTATGCCATTGCTGTCGAAGGGCACACAGATAATGTCCCCATCCGTTCCGGTGTTTTTCCATCCAACTGGGAATTATCATCTTCCCGGGCTAGTGCTGTGATTCGATACTTAACGAGTCAGGGTATAGAAGCAGACAAATTCAGAGCTATCGGATTCGGTGATACCGTACCAAAAGTTGCGAATGATACTGCAGAAAACCGCGCGAAAAATAGACGCGTTGACATAACATTTCTAACGATCGGTTAGCGAAAACTGTCGCTAGAAACGAGGAGAAGCGTATGAAGTACCCAAAAATTAAAAACGTCATGGCAGGAGCTGCAATCACCTCGCTGATGTTGATTTCTCAGGTGTTTGCCGTCTCGGACACCAATAAAGAGGTGCTCTCTCAGAAAATTCTGCTAGAAAATACCATTCACCAACGGGTGAGCGATGCTGTTTATCGCATCTTGCGCCATGAAAACTTTATTGTGAATGTAAATATCGTCATGGAAGCCACGGCGGCACAAAAGTACACCACCGTTTACGAGACTTCTGCTCAGCAAAAAGGAAAAATCAGTCCAGAACAGCAGGTCTATTCTCAATCATTGAATAAGCCAGCTGGTCTTCCAAGCCCAAATAAAAAGACCGTGAACGACCCTGATAGCAAAAAGACCCGGACTGTTCTAAAAAAACGTCCCATCAAAACGGACGTTCCGTCAGATATACCTGGTTTTCCAGGAATTCAATCTCCAGGATTTGAGCTTTATGAAGAAGAAGTTCCTGTGGAAGTGGACAATAGTATCGATGTCGTTTATGCTGCAGACGAAGAGTTGGCCCGGGTTGCTGAAATGCCTGACACGACCAAGGCTGAAATTGCTGCCGAAGCAAGTCTCTCTCTGGATGAAAATGAAGTTATTCTGGAGGAGGGTCTGGAAGCCGTCGCTGTAAACAAACCTGGCGACGAAGCCCTGGTTGATTATGCCACCACAACAGCACCCCATCTTTCAACCCATACTGTGGCCAGCATGAGTGGACCCTCTTTAAGGGTAAATAAAATGGAATTGACCGTCATTCTGGAAGATCCCATCTCTCCTCAGCTTATTGAAAATATTCGTACTGTGACCATGGTTGCCGCTCACTTTAATCGTGAGCGAGGTGATAAACTGCAGGTGATGACGGCAGATTTCCAGGGCAAAAATGATGATAAGCCTGATACTGAACAACTCCTGTTAAAATCTATCGCTGAAAAAATGACTGCAATTGAAGCTCGTCAAAAAGCAGAGACTGAAAATAAACAAATTAAAGATCTTGAGACACAACAAGAGCGCATGCGACTTGAACAGGCCAACAAAGCAGCCCAGGATGCAGAGCTTACAAGAATCCGTGAAGAAGAACGTGTGAAGCAACAAGAGCATGAAGCAGAACTCGCCCGAATCCGAGCACAGGAAGAAGAACGAATTCGTCAGCGCGAGAATGAGCTTAAGGACCTGCGTATACAGGAAGAAGCGCGCCTCGCAGAAGAGCGTCGACAAATGTTCGAAGCTCAGCAAGATCAGGCTCGGGATCGTCTACGTCAGGATTCCCTCCGGTTGGCCTTGCTCACCGAGCAGCTTGATGACTTGAAAAAACAATTGTCCGCTGTGGATCTTGAGGAAGAACAACGCCTTAAACTCACTCTGGAGCAAAAGCGTCGCGAGGCCGAGAAATCAGCCATCAAAGAACGTGAAGATAAGCTTAAACAACAAATGGATGATTTACAAAACCAGAGACTTCAGGCCTCAATGATACCTGAAAATAACGCCAATCTTTTATGGGTATATATCATTGGTGCCGCTGTACTGGTCGGACTGGCCATTATTATTGGTTCTATGATGGGTGGACGTCATAAAGCTTCAGAAATACCTCCAGATCATGAGATGAATCAATATTCTTCGAAACCAGAACCCGAACCAGTGCATGAAACAGAATCGGCAGAAGACATTGAGCCAGAGATAAACCATGAATTGCTGGATGAGGTTGATAGTATTAAGAAGTCCGTTGTGTCATTAGCCGTTAGTAAACCCGGCTCCGCTTCCAGTATTGTAAAGGAGTGGCTCCAGGATACTGGTGAAGTTGAGGAAGAAGAGCTTGAGACAGTGGAAGAAGGAAAAAATGGTAAAAGTAAAAAGAAGGGGCAAAAATAATGGCTACTGCAGGTAAAATGGCCGGCATTGATAAAGCCGCAGTTCTTTTTGACATTCTGGGAGCGCGTCTTGCGGGACAGCTCTTCCCAAATCTAAGCGATGCTGATATTATTGCTGTTCGTCAGCGCGTTCCTCAAATTAAAAACACCCCTTTCGAGCAAAAGAAGATGGTCCTCGAGGAGTTCTACTTTTCCTTTATGTCCAAAAAATTTGCCGCTGATTCAAAAGATGCAACCTCATTACCCTTTGCATTTCTGGAAGGCATGTCTGAAGTACAGCTGGCCTATCTTATTCGTTCCGAGCCAACCCGGTCCGTTTCGATCCTATTAGCCCAGATACCCATTGAGATGCAGGGTCGTCTTCTCCAAAGGTTGCCGACCGAAATTCGCACAGAAGCCATGGTTGATCTTGGGAAGATTAAGGACGTCCCACTTGAGGCTGTTCTTGATGTTGCAGCAGAATTCAGGGAAAAAGCCAAGCAAATACCTTCTCAGGCTGAGTACTCGGAAGGTGGTGGAAAGGCTATGGCTGGATTACTGGGCACGATGGAAGCAAAAGAACAAAGACAGTTTCTTGATTACCTCTCCCAGGAAGATCCTGAGTTGGCTAAAGAGGTAAAAAAACATTATTTCACTTTTGAAAATGTACCAATGTTACCGGAAAATATTCTAAGAGATATCTTTAATAGTCTGGATCTTGATGATGTTGCCCTGGCACTGAAGGGACAATCTAAAGAATTAACCGACCGGGTTCTGGAGAACCTGCCTCAGAAAAAGCAGGCGATGTTTGAACCCAAGGACGGACCCGTTTCACGCAAGCAGGTAGAGGGAGCGCAAAAGAAAGTTGTGGAGTACATCCTACAAATGGACGCTGATCCTACGAATGATTTCAGTATCGAAGAGTTTGCTGAGGCCGACTACATCGAATAGCTGCTGATAAAGTAATCTCCGCTGTCCTGCACTAGCGAGATAGGAGGGGAGGCGTCCGCCCGGACTGTCCTCCCCTCTGCTGTTTTTGGGCTGAACCAAAGGCTCAGGTACCAAAATATCGATCGCCAGCATCTCCAAGACCTGGGACTATATACCCCGATTCGTTTAGACGCTCATCTAAAGAGGCCGTAAAAATGGATATCTCAGGATGTTTGGCAAAGACTTCTTTTATACCTTCGGGTGCGCAGATCAATGTAAGTAAGCGAATATCTGTAGCACCATGGTTCTTTAATAAATCAATAGTTGCAACTGAACTTCCGCCGGTTGCCAACATCGGATCCATGATGAAACAGCTGTGTGAAGCCTCTGAAAAATCAGGCAGATTCTTATAATAATGCTGAGGTTCAAGCGTTTTTTCATCACGGTAGAGACCTACAAATCCAACATGCGCCTCGGGTAAAAGCTTCAATCCAACGTCCACCATGGCAAGACCTGCACGTAATACGGGGATAAACCACACAGGTTCAGCTAAAACCTTTTCAGCTGTCCAGCTCACTGGTGTTTCAATTTCCTGTTCCACCGTTTTCAGTGAATCTGTGGCAGAAATCAACACCATGTTACTCAATCGTTGAGCTGCTTCTCTAAACCGTTGACTATCAGTGTCTTTGTTTCTAAGGATTGCTAAATTATGCGAAACCAGAGGATGAGATTTCAACTCAATAACTTGGGACAATAGACACTCCGAGCATATGGTTTTTTAACTGCTTGTACTAAAAGTAATCGAGTATAAAAAAAAGTCTATGCCTATTATCTGTGGTTCTAAGAATGTTTCAATGGGTTAAAAATCCTGATCCCCTCGCTCTGCTTTAGAAAATTCAGCACCTTAGGAATAAAAATCTACTAATATCGGCGGTTAGCAGTGTGCTCCAGTTTCAAATCCGAAAGCTGCGATGCAGTTGGACGAATAAGTAAATTGAACCCTCCATAACGACCCATGGGCGTCCATGAGATAGTCATTTTCCAACAATGCAGGTTTCGGGTTATTCCAATCGAACTTGGGTTCATCTTTTTTTCCATCAGATCAAAACTGGGCGAGAATGTTACTCCCCAATTTTCTGACAGGTTAAACTTCAAGCCTGTCCTCAGAGAGAAGGTCTGTTTCGCGTCCTCCAGAGGATTAATGTGACTGTAAACATAGCTGAAATTGAAACTGGCCGACCAGGCTGGTGTTTGTGTTTTCCGCCCGCCCACAGCGGAACCACTGATAGCGCTGAGACTAAAGGGTGCCTGGCTGGTGTCAGAACTCAGACTGTCCTCTGGTTGAAACTGGTGTTTGGTTGATCTTAAACCGCCAGGGACATCGCCTCTTAATTTAAAACCGAAACTGAAGCTGGCATTTGTTAAACGCGGCGAGCGAAACGTGTTAATCTTGTGGTTTCCCGTAGAATCACGTTTGTAAATCTCATATGTGAGTGATGGGCTAAGCTTGAAACTCTCTCCCAGATTTATCCTAAGCGAACTTTTTATGTCTGAGGCTTTTAAAGAGTCCGCTTTGAAGTTGTAAGACCCATTCATGTCCCAGCTCAAAAACTGGGATTTGCTCTCGACGTCATTACGAAGGAGTTTATAATCAAAAACGTTGTCAAGTCTATAATTCAGATTTAATGCTTCAGATTTTGAAGTCGCCCCTAGGTCCGTTCCAGCAAAACGATCAAACCGATGCGCTGCTCCTGCAGTATCGGATAATGTCTTCACATAACCCCAGAAATCGGTAGAAAAATCTGGCGCGTAGCTCAGTGATATTGAGGGTGTCATAGTATGTCTTAGCGCTTGTAGGGGACCCAGGTGAACTGGGAATATTCCGTATATTTTGGTATTCAGGCTGGCGTTCGTGCTAAAGGTGGCTCGGCGAATAAAGGCGTCTCTTTCCGTGGTTTTGATAGCATCTGTAGCCGTATCAACCAGTGCAAAACCATCCTCATCAAGTAGGGGGTCCAGATAGCGAAAGCCCCAGGCATCTTTATAATTTACCGATCCACTAAACTTGAGAATCCTCAGAAGCTCTGTGTTGCCCGATATACTCATATTATGGTTCCAGAAACGTGTATCCACGATGTCTTCTTGCCACAGGAGACTATCTCCACGTGTAATATCTGGGTTCTCGTATGATAAATAACTCCATTGACGCTTATTCGTTAAGGAGTTGTTATAGCCCCATCGGAAACTGTTGTACCAGCGTGTTTCGTTTCCTTTCGCTTTGATAATAGCGGAAGATGCACGACTAAAATTAAATGACGGTAGTTTTAGTGAGGGTCCCGCGAGCTTAATTCCTGCAGATTCTGGCATTTCACCAACCCGTCTTGTTACCTGCAAATTCTCATCATAAGTTCCGTTTAGTGAGGTTGTGCTGTTGATGGACTCAAATTTCTTATTGACCGATATACCTGAATGTAACTGAGTATTTAATCTTTCATCCTGGTCCTGACTATACTTGCGGTCAAAATTGGCATCACCTGAAAGTTTACCATCAGCCCGAATGGTGAATGTTGGATCAATGGTCTGGGAATGGGTAAAATTAAGCTTCCATTTCCAGGTCGCAGGGGCACCCAGGGAGTTTCTATCTGAAACCATAGATCCATCTATCTTCCCGCTTATGGAATAGCGTTTTTTATAATTTAAAACACTGCGAAGGTTGAATTCTTCATACTGATCCCAAAATGTTCCAGTCATTTTAAAATCAGAATAGTCACTCATGGCCCAATAGTAGCCCAGGCCCTTCAGGGCTCGCCCCCCGTTGTTGGGGCGATAATCATAAGACGGTAGTATAAATCCGGAAGTACGCCCTTTCTTTTGTGGAAAGACGGCAAACGGGAGGGCCAAAAGTGGGATGTCGGCAATATAAAGAACCACAGGCTTAGCAATAATAATGCGATCTGTGAACAACTTCATCTTCTTGCTATAAAAATAGAAATGGGGATGATCTTCGATGCTGCAAGTCGTGTAATAACCGTCCTCCATGAGATAGATGTCCTCATTAACTCGTGTCAGCTCATCACCATAATAGTTTCCTTCATCCATCTTGGTTCGACCAGCCGTTACTTTTCCCCGCTGGGTCTTCAGGTCATAAATCATACTTTTCCCATTAAAGTCCTCTTGCCCGACCTGTTTGAGGATGGGGAAATCCGCTGCTCCCAGAGTATCAATTAAACTTCGGGCGCGAAGTAAATTCTGCCGCCAGTAAACGCCGACCTGACCAGCCAGCAGTTTCATATCACCATATTCTATGCTAGCATTTTTTTGTAAAAGGGTGGTTTCTTTTTCCATGTTATAGGAGATTTTATTGGCCCAATATTTTATCGGTGTGTTAATATCTACACTTCCTTTTGCCGGTTTAAATTCTCCTTCTGCCCCACCGATTACGGTGATATCTGAAATATTGGAATCCGACAGTAGTATAAAAAGCGTATCTCCACTCACTTTGTTGGAACCTTTGAAGGTTCCATCTTCAATCACATTAAAAAATGAGGTCGCCATCTCAATAAGTGTCACCGCTTCCGGCTGACCCCCCTGAAATTCCACGGCCATGACCTTTCCGTCCAACCAGTCGGTATAAGTTGAATCCTCAACTGTTTTGAATTGCCGGAAAAAGGGGTTTTCGGGGACATAAACGGATGTGAGATCACCATCCTGCATGTGAAGATTGAAAACATCGCCGCTGAGAATAAAATCTTCTTCCTGGAGAATCGGATGATCGCGCATGATGGCCACGTCATCTTCTTGCATATAGACTGCCTGGCCGCATGTCCCAAGGGCATCACCATTCCGGAGATTGACATTTCGCCAGGCAAAGAAATAGCCTTCCTCAAGACTCAAACTATCAGAGTTTATCTGAAGCGTCGTGTCTTCAAAAGTCCATTTTCTAAACTCAGCGTTGCCAAAACTGAGTAAGGAGTCTTTTCCTGAGAAGTAAAGCAGGTGATCGCCTTTAACGCTGAGACTGTCTGTATTATTAATCATTAAAGCCCCGCCACGGGCATCGCCCAGCTGAGTGGACTCATAATAGAAAATGGTATCTGCTATGAGCGTTGACCCACTATCAACCAGGGCTGGTCGATCCGTTGCCAGTACTTTTTTTTGATCAATCCAGTAACCCAACTTTTCTGCAGTTAGCAGAAAAGGCTCGTCTTCAAAGCGAGCATTCCCCGTAAGTTCCATATATTCATCATTTCCAAGATAGCGCACCTGGTCTCCACTTAACCGGGAGTGAGGAGTAACAATAGATACATTGCCCTTTAGCAGTGCTTCATCTCGTTCGGTCTGGAATTCAGCGATATCACATCTTAAAATCGCATCGCCGCGTCGCATTTTCACATCCCCTTCAAGACGCCTGTATGTGATCCCTCCACGATTAAAAGAGCGGATTAAGTCTGCCTGGATAAGTTCCAGCTTTTCACCCCTGGCGGCGGATACAATGGAGACACCCAAGAGGAGCAGCAGAATGCTGAAGAGGTGTGCGTTTTGGCCTTTTTTGGGTGCGAGCATTAGACTTTGAATGGGCTATGACCCTGCAGGTTCCTCAAAACGTGAACCCCACAGCTGTACCAGGCGTTCATAGATTCGCCTTTCAATTCCTTCGCTGGTGGGACGATAAAAGTGGGTTGCTTTTAAATCATCTGGAAAATAGTTCTGGACGCTAAAATGCCCGGGATAATTATGAGGATAAAGATAGCCTTTTCCATAATCCTGGTCTTTCATAAGGCTGGTGGGTGCATTTCTCAGATGTAGCGGAACAGTCTTGGCTCCTTCATCCCGAACACTGGCTTGAGCGCTGCGGAGTGCCATATAGCTGGCATTGCTTTTTGATGTTGAAGCCAGATAAGTGGTGACCTGGGCCAGCACAATGGCCCCTTCTGGCATCCCGATGGCATGGACAGCCTGTAGGCCAGAGCTAGCCAGGATCAGAGCCTGGGGATCGGCATTACCCACATCTTCAGAAGCTGAAATAATCAGACGGCGGGCGATAAACATGGGATCCTCTCCTCCTTCAAGCATGACTGAGAGCCAGTATAGGGAGGCGTCAGGATCACTGCCTCGGATACTTTTTATAAAGGCCGAGATTGTGTCATAATGATAGTCGCCAGTTTTGTCGTATAGCTGATGCTTATTCTGCAATGCTTCGCGCACGTGTTCTTCTGTAATCGTGATTACCTGATTCTTATCTCGATCCGGTGTTGCCACAGAGACACTAATTTCAAGCGCATTGAGGAGACGGCGGGCATCGCCGGAAACTGACTCCAACAGAAAGTCCAGGGCATCTGTTTCAAGTTTTATTTTCTGGGTGCTGAGAAAAAGATCGTTCTTCACAGCGTGCTGGAGGATCTGGTCCAGGTCTGCTTTCTTATGAGCTTGCAGTTTAAGAACCTGACAACGACTCAAGAGGGGTGAAATCACTTCAAAACTGGGGTTTTCTGTTGTGGCACCAATAAGGGTGATAATCCCATGCTCCACGGCCTGGAGTAATGCATCTTGCTGGGCTTTGTTAAAGCGGTGAATTTCATCAATAAAAAGAATGCTGGGTTTTCCCAACTCCCGGTTGGCTTTCGCCTTGGACATAGCTTCACGGACATCCTTCACACCTGCCGAAACAGCTGAAAGTTCATAAAAGTGGGCTTTGCTCTGTCCGGCAATAATTTTTGCCAAAGTTGTTTTACCGCAACCAGGCGGACCCCAGAGAATGATTGAGAAGAGGCGATCTGCTTTGAGGGCTTTTGCCAAAAGACGGTTTTCAGCTACCAGGTGTTGTTGCCCTAAAAATGCCTCAAGTGAATCTGGTCGCATGCGCTCGGCAAGGGGCGGTAAGGTGCTTGGATTTTTGGCGGTATTAAAAAGACTCATGGCTTTGAAATTAACCAAGGAGGGTGAAGGAATAAGGAAAAATTGTTGCGAATTAAGCGCCTGGGACAGATGTCATTCTGAGCACGGTGAAGAATCTCCAATATTGAGGCCTGTAGCTCATGCTCAATGGACTCTGGTTCATGTGAGGGCTGACGAAGGCTCACGTTGCTCCGCTTCGCTCAAAATGACGTGAGTTTGCCCTCGGCTGGGATTTGGGGAATTTCCAGGCTGGTATTCTAATCCCAGCCTAGGTTAGTTGTCCCATGAATGTCTCGATGGCCTTCAAGCCATCCGCCAGGGACTTGTCCGCATATTCTTTTATTAGGGCGCTTCCCACCACCATAATGTCAACATAAGGCTCTAGCGCAGTAATTTGTGCTCTTTCTGATAGACCAAAACCAACAGCCATGGGTAAATTACAGTGTTCTCGTACTGACTTTAGATAATCAGTGGTTTGAGCACTGACCTCGGTTTTTTTTCCGGTGATCCCTGTTCGCGCCATACAGTATACAAAACCGCTGGCGTTTTGAACGATTCTCCGAATCCGGTCAGGTCTTGTGGTTGAAGCGATAACCTGAATTAGGGCCAGCTGATTTTCCCGGCATATTTTGATCAGTTCGTTTCCAGTTTCCTCATCAAAAGGATAATCGGGAATGATCAGACCCTGAACACCAATGTCCCGAGCTTTCCTGCAAAAAGCTTCCACGCCATAGCGGTGGACAATATTGAAGTAGGTCATAATCAGGATTGGCTTGTCCGTAGAGGCAACAACACGCCGAATCAGCTCCAGGCATTTACTCACTGTCGCTCCCCTGCTCAATGAAACCTCATTTGCAGAGGCGATCACTGGACCGTCTGCCACTGGATCAGAAAAGGGGATTTGAATCTCGAGGAGATCTGCTCCAGACTTGAGAATTTGCATAGCGATGCGCTCACTACTCTGCATCTCTGGAAAACCAGCCACCATATGCATCATGAAGCCAGGTTTTTGGGACTGACGTATTTGCTCTAATTTTTTACCGAGTTTTTGCATAAGCAATATGCTCTCAATCCGCTATCTGATCACTGAGAAATTTCTGAAAACCCTCATCGTTAAGCTCTTTTGCCACGATGAATAAATCTTTATCGCCCCTCCCTGAGCAGTTGAAAACGATTGATTGGTCACGACTTAAAGTCGGTGCCAGCTTAATCACTTCGGCAACGGCATGGCTAGATTCCAGCGCAGCAAACACGCCTTCAGTTTGCGCCAAAAGCTTATAGGCTGATAGAACCTCATCATCAACGGCATAGCTAAATTTCACCCGGCTGGATTCTTTCAAATATGCTATTTGTGGTCCCACTCCGGCATAGTCGAGCCCTGCAGAAATACTATGGGTACTTGAGAGCTGTCCATCTTTATTCTGCAAAAAATAAGATTTGAAACCTTCTGCAACTCCGACAGACCCACCCTGGAAGCGAGCGGCATGGTCACTGCCCTCAACGCCTTTTCCACCAGCCTCCACACCAATCATCTTCACACTTGGTTCATCTAGAAAATCATAAAATAAGCCCAGGGCATTGCTGCCTCCGCCGACACAGGCTATCAGATAGTCAGGGAGTCCAGCTGTTTGCTCAATGATCTGTTCCCGCACTTCCTCACCAATAATTTTTTGGAACCAGGTATTCATGGCGGGATAAGGATTGGGACCACACACTGTCCCTAATAAATAATGGGTTTCCTCAGGGTGAGCGATAAGATCACGCAATGCAGCATTGATGGCGTCTCTTAAAGTCTGATCTCCCTCTTTCACCGGGATCACCGTTGCGCCGAGTTGTTCCATCCAGAAGACATTGGGTCGCTGTCGGGCATAATCTTTGGCCCCCATATAAACGGTACATTCCAGCCCAAACCTGGCACAGACTGTTGCAGTGGCCAAACCGTGCTGCCCTGCCCCGGTTTCGGCAATCACCCGTTTTTTGCCCATCCGTTTGGCGATCAAAGCCTGACCGATGCAATGATTGATTTTGTGGGCTCCAGTATGTAGCAGGCCTTCATTTTTCATGAAGATTTTGGCACCACCCAGTTTTATAGCAAGGTTCTCACAAGCGTATAGCGGAGTGGGGCGTCCGAGGTAGTTTCGGTGTATGCTACGTAATTGATTTACAAAGTCCTCCTCCTCGGTGGCTTCAAAAAAGACATCTCTGAGGTCATCCATAATGGGCACCAAAACTTCTGGGACATAGCGACCCCCATATGAACCAAAGTGACCCTCTGGATTGATGAGTGTGCGTTTATAATTCATTTTATCTCCCCGCAACTATATTAACAAAAGTATCAAGCTTGCCAGGGTCAACCTGACCGTTTGTCTCAATCCCTGAAGCAACGTCTAGACCATATGATTCCGGTACTTCTGTTAATATCTGTCTCGCGTTGTCAATATTGACTCCACCTGCCACCAGAAAGGGTCTGTTTGTTTTAAAACCCTTGAGTTGTGAATAGTCATAACCCTGCCCTGAACCGGGGGTGGCACCATCAATGATGAACATGGCTACTGTTTCCGCATAAGCAATGCTAGCTTTCAAATCTGACAAAGCGAGGGTTTTAATGACAGGGGTTGTGATTTGCGCACAATATTCTGCTGTTTCATTGCCTGATAGCTGGACAAAATCCAGACCCAGTTCACTGGCGATACGATTGACTTCATCGAGAGGCTGGTTTTGAAACACCCCCACACTGCAGGTGTTTTTCAAAACAGAAAGAATATCCCGAGCTGTGTCAAGATCAACGACTCGCTTACTTGAGGGGACAAAATTTAAACCGAGAAAGGCTATGTTCTGCTCCTCGCAGTGATTTGCATCGCGTACTGTTCTTATTCCGCAGGCTTTAAACAATTTCTTTGGGTTTTTGATTGATTGAATTGATTTAGCCATATTTTCACTGCGCATTATTGTACTGCCAATGAGAACAGCCTGGGCAAACCCATGAAGATTTGATGCATTTTCAGGCGAATATCCACTTTCGGCAACTTTTATTCGAGACGCTGGAATCTGTGCCTGAAGTTTAATAAAGTTTTTTGTACTTACCTGAAAAGTATGCAAGTCACGATTATTCACACCAATGATGGAAGCATTTGTCTTCAGCGCGCGTTCCAATTCGCCCAATGTATGAACTTCTACCAAAGCATCCATTTTAAGAGATGCTGCAATCTCCAGATATCTGTCAAGTTGATCTTGATCTAAAAGCGCTGTGATAAGCAAAATGGCATCTGCGCCATAATACCTGGCCACATAAATCTGGTACTCATCTATGATAAAATCCTTCATGAGCAATGGCGTCTGCCTGGTGGCTAATTGAGCCATTCTGAGATTATTCAGAGATCCCTGGAAAAATTTTGTGTCGGTCAGCACTGAGATGGCATCAGCTCCATTTTTCTCATATTGCGCGGCAATTTCCGACACAGAATCACTGCCCTCGTAAATTCTTTGCTCGGAAGGGGAAGCCATTTTTATTTCTGCGATAAGATTCAATCCCTTTTTTTTTAGAGCCGCCTTAAAATCCCTTTCTGAAGGGTGTAACTCCTGCTTGAGTTGATTGACAGGCAGCCTTCTTTTTAATGTTTCTATTTCTCCTCGCTTGTGGTTGGCAATCTCGAGTAGAATGTCTGGCATATTGCTCAATTGACCATAACGCAAAAGCAGGTTTCCAGCCAAACCCTGCTCAATTATTGCCCGAGCGAATGCTACGCCATCACTATAACTGTTTACTTTTCCCATGAACTTGAGTGTCAGGGCAACATTCGCCAAAACCAAATCCAAATGAGCACTGCTGCAATGTCCTTCCAGGATATCTCTGGTGATTTGGATATTAAAGGCTTCATCCCCACCTGATATTTCAGAGAACGCCACCCGTTTTAATCCAAAATCTTCGGGAGTTAGTACATATTTCGTAATTGCTCCATTTTTTAACTCCATGATAGTCGTTTCACCGGTGAGTGTTAATTCATCCAGCCCATCTGAACCACTTAAAACCAAGACGCTTTCTTTACCCAAAGCCCTGGCGGCTTCAATCAGGAGCTGCATGTCGTCAGTGTTGGATGTTCCAATGATCTGGAATTGCGGGTTGGCCGGGTTGAGCAAAGGTCCCAAAAGATTAAATATTGTTTTTACTTTGAGCTCTTGTCTCACCTGGGCAAAATGTTTGAATACAGGGTGAAAACTACGGGCAAAAATGAAGGCAAGGCCAAGCTCGCCAAAAATGGATTCCAGTCTGGATTTTTCCAGTGAAATGTTCAAGCCTAAACCTTCCAACAGATCGAAACTGCCAAAGCGACCACTGGCAGCTTTGTTGCCATGTTTTGCCACGGGAATACCACATGCCGCCACAATAAGAGCAGAGATGGTTGAAGTATTGATACGGGCAAGACCGGATCCTCCCGTTCCACAAAGATCAATTGATCCAGGCAGCTGAAGTTGGGCTGGCATCTGCTTGTACATAATTGTTACCAGGTCGGCCATGTCTTTTCCCGAAAAACCCCTTTGATTGAGTTCCAGCAGAAATTGCTTCTGGGCTTCCAGGTTCAAGTGGCCGGAGATGCTCTTCTCAACAAAGCTTTCAAAACTTAACACTCTTTTTTCTCTGACCCCCATGAGCGTGGTTAACGCTTCTGTCAGGATACCTAAGCCATTTTCCGTCATAGCGGATTCCACATGGAACTGAAATCCATAGATGTTGTCGCTTCGTAAAGCCATAATGCGATTATCACTGTTCAGGGAGACTTCAAAATTTTCAGGTACATTTTCAGCTACAGGTGAGAAGGAGTTGTACATACCGACCCGCTCTCTTTTGCCAAATAGATCAATTTCCTGCTGCAACCCCTGGCTGGGTTCTTTTTGTCGTTCAACCGGCATGCCCAGCTGTTTCGCCATGGCCTGGATTCCGAGACAGATTCCCAGAGTCGGAATATTCCGATGTGCCAGGTCAGCTGTAATTTTTAACAGCCGCAGCATTCTTGGATTGCTATCATCGTTGATATCCCCCGGTCCGGGACCTAAAACAACCAGATCAGCATCGTCATTGCTCAGATCATATGAAAAGGTATCGACGATGCTTGTCTCGTATCCCAGATAACGAGTGATGTGGCTCAGGACAAAAGCAAAGTTATCCTCATTGTTAATTATGGTTATCCGCTCTTGATGAATATTGCTCAGATCCCGATGGCCGATCTGGTCATCCAGATGAAATCGTGAAAAGCTTGAATTTCGTTCATTAAGAACCTTATCCATCTTAACGAGCATCTCCTCTGAGAGGTATTTTTCTGTTCTGGCTGTAGTTCCTTTGAGAGCGTGAATAAGACCGTCCGCCTTGGCCTGGGTTTCCCGGGCTTCTTTCAGGGGATTCGAATCTCTCACAATACCAGCCCCGGCCTGGATGGCAATCCGCCCATCCTTAAAAATTTCAGCAGTCCGAATCAAAATGGCACTATACATATCTCCTGTTTTTTTCAAGAGGCCAATCTCTCCACCATAATAGCGTCTGGATTCGCCTTCTCTTTTGGCAATGATTCGGAAGGCGCTTTCCAGGGGACTCCCCACCAGGGTTGGTGCGTGGAGGGAAATCTTCAGGGCTTGAACTGCGGGTTTTTTTGAGTGCCCCTCAAGATGATACTCCGTATGAATAACGGCTCCTGATTCTCTTAGAAAGGGTCCCGTTATCTTGCCACCACGAGGACAGATCTGGGACATAATTTTGAGTTCTTCGTCCAGAATCTGAGAGAGCTCATTCATTTCTTTCTTGTCCTGAATGAATGCTGCAAGTCGTTCTCGAAAATCTTTAAGTTCGCCTTTGGGCAGAGTCCCTGAAATGGGGTTTTTAATGACGCTCTCGTCGTGAATTTCAAGCTGTCGTTCCGGGGAGGCACCCACAAAGTAGTGACCTGCTCCATCTGAAAACAGGAAGGTCAGATATTGCCCTTGTTGTTTCAACAGACGTCCAAAGAGGTTCAAGGGGGTCAATGGTGAGTGATCGCTAAGGACACTTTCAAACTTTCGAGAGTAAATAACCTGACAGGCGTTGCCCGCGGCGATTTCTTCGGTTTGAATTTTTCTAACTTCGGCCGCAAAAGCCTCATCACTCATGGTGGGCTCAAAGTCTTGTGTGAAAAGGATATCATTTCCCGCTGTTATCAACTCAATTTCGGAACGGGACACTGAGATCTCTTCGTTAACCAGGAGAGCCAGGATCTTTTCGTCGCCAAGCACTTCCATTCCGTTCTCACGGGCACTGCAAAAGGGAACCACAAAAGCAAGATCATGGTTATGGGCGGTCTGGAGTGCGGCTAGATCGTCGAGATGGTCCACGCTGACAAGTCGTCCTGTTCGGAGGCTTATTAGTCCGTCTTTTTCCAGGAGTAAGGCTGGTGATTTGATGTTTTCAAGCGTTAACATGATATTTATTTTTCCTGATTAGGAGGCATTTAAGGACTGTGTTAATAGAATCTGGTATTAATCAGCTGGAGGATAACCGCCAGCCAGGGAGCCGGGCGGCGTTTAATCGACGTAGTTTCGCAGAGGTCTTTAGCATAACGGCTCCAGTGTACTAGTGCGATAGAACATTGTCAAGTTAAAAAATACTCCCCTTTTTGGGTTCGCTTACAGAAACTGACATCCGTCTGGCGAATTTTATTGGGTCTAAAGCTGGCTAGTGTCAGTTTATGGGCATTTCAGTAAACATGTGTTTTCTGAGGGAGGTTCTATGCAAACACGTCTTATTCTTTTTTTTCTGTCTTTATGCTCCACACTGCTTTTGGGTCAAACACCAGATTCAGTGGCACCCTTGCTGTCCAGCCTGCTCACTGATTTTCCCAGTGTTCGAGATTTCACCATTTCTGCAACAGGGGATGAAGCTTATTTCACAGCTCAAAGTACGCTGGGGGAACTGTCCGTAATCATGCGAATTGACAAACATCGTAAAAAATGGAAGACTCCAGGTATTGCCTCCTTTTCTGGCACATACTCTGATATGGAGCCCTTTCTCTCCCCTGGAGAACTGCGCTTATACTTCGCCTCAAATCGACCCCTCAATACTACTTCTGCTGATACAAAAGATTATGATCTCTGGTATGTTGAGCGCGAAAGTCGGGATGCTCAGTGGTCAGCACCCATAAATTTGGGCTCTCCTGTAAACTCTGAGCAGAATGAATTTTATCCCTCCCTGACGACAAGCGGAAACCTATATTTCACCAGTGACCGCCCAGGATCCAGGGGCAAGGATGATATCTTCTACAGCGCTTTCAAGGCAGGTGAGTATGAGCTGCCCATTTCACTTGGTGAATCAGTGAATTCCGAAGGTTACGACTTTAACGCCTTTGTTTCCGCAGATGAATCCTACCTGCTCTTTACTGGTTATAATCGGGAAGACGGTCTGGGTAGTGGAGATCTTTACCTGAGCTTCCGTAACCAACAGGGCGAATGGTCCCAGGCCAAGAACCTGGGGGCTGAAATCAACTCCAGACAGATGGACTATTGTCCTTTTGTTGATGGAAAATCCGGGGTGTTATATTTTACCAGCAGAAGAAGTAATGTTGAGTCAAAACCGGGCGGATTTAAAAGCACTACGTCTTTTCTAGCCGAAATTAATAAACATGACAATGGCCAGAGTCGCTTATATCAGATTCCCGCGAAAACAATCTTAGTAAAAGAGTAATCGTCAGAGATCCCTGGTTATTTTGTAACCTGTTGAAGTATCCGATCTCTGAACTTTTGACAAAGCGAAAGTTAAAAATTTTGATAAGCAGCGGGAGCATTCACAAATGGGTTATTATTTTAGTACAAAATTGAACGATACTTCTCATGGGGAAGCAATTGAACGGGTGAGTGCCGCACTGGCCCTGGAAGGTTTTGGAATTATCAGCACTATTGATGTCTCGGCCACCTTTAAAATGAAACTGGATGTGGATTTCAAAAAATATACAATTCTAGGAGCCTGTAACCCTGGCTTTGCTCACCGCGCTTTGCAAAGTGAAGACAAAGTAGGTGTTTTTCTGCCCTGCAACGTGTTGATAATCGAACAGGAGTCCGGAGAAATTGAAGTGGCTGCCGTTGACCCGGTTGCATCTATGCTCGCCATTGAAAACGCGCCCCTGAAAGAGATGATTCAAGAAGTCAAAACAAAACTACAGCGGGTCATATCAACACTTTAAACCCCTGACCTTTTCCAAAACCCGTTTTTGGATTTTATTTGCACAAGGTAAAAAAAAAGCTTGCAAAAGGCATTCATATAGATACATTCCTATATATAAATGAAAGAGACCCATGGCCTACGACTTAAATAAATTTTTCAAAGCAATCTCGGATCCAAACCGGGTAAGGATCATGGAATTATTAAAAGACAAAGAACTGAATGTGAGTGAAATCTGTAACCATTTCGACATGCAGCAACCCTCTGTCTCTCACCACCTGAGCGTCCTAAAAAATGCCGCCATCGTTTCCTCAACAAAACGGGGTAAAGAAGTCTATTATCACCTCGACTCAATCTGCATCGTGAATTGCTGTAATGGTTTTCAAGAGCAGTTCGTGGAGATCGAAAAGCTCAAGTGATTTTTTTTATACCAACATATAGATACATGCCTATTCATGTATGTTTTAAATTTAAACCAACATTTTAGCAAAGGAGAAAACATGAAGACTCAAATTTGTATTGAAGCCACCTTAGGACATGATTGTCTGGAATTTGCACGCACAGGAGCCGGTCCAAACAAAGGCTGGAATTTTGTCCGGGCCCTAAGCTCATATAAGGCTAAAAACCAGATAAAACCCAGCTCACAACCTGGTGCTGGCATCGTAAACCAGGGGCTCTTCTATGTGAACCAGTCCGCTTACGGACAAATGATTTAATCAAGCCAATCAAGTGAAAAAACATCGAAAGGAGGTCGGTATGAGTCGTTTTAGAATCCCTCGGACCGCTCACTGTACAGCGGGCTGTAAGTTCCTGTCCCCGACACGACCTTAAACTGTCGAGTCCTCGGCATGACTTTAAACTGCCTCTTCTTAAAAAAACTGTTAAATACCAGGCCGAGCTTTAATCGAACATTTCTTTGGTGCTCAGCGAGATGACCCCTGAATAGCACATTATAGCATTTAGATCTGGTGCCTAAGTCTTGGCTGTCGAACGATACCCGCTTTAGATATTCCAGTAATCCGTACAACATCTGAAATGCTTAAATCTTCAAGATATCTCAGAGTAAACACGATGCGTTGTTTAGGTGGCAGCTTATAACTGAGCCTCCTGATCCGCTCTACCAGATATCGAAAGGCAACTTGATCGTGGGACTGGCAGTCTCGGATAAGTTGGGCACCTGTTTTATTGGATTCTGAATGGGTCATACTGTAAAGTGAAACGTTGTTTTTATAAAAAAGGTTAAATCCTGATTTTAAATTAATATCATTTCAGCATACTGACATGACAAAACCAACATTAATTTCTGCTCAATATTGGATGGGGACTTGGTTTTTAAGACTATATTGGGAAAGGATGAAATTAATTCTATCAACCCTCACGCTTTCAACCCTGCTCATGGTGGCGGGTTGCCAAACCACAATAAAGGACGTCATGAATTCAAGCGAAACACAATCATTTTTCATAGGAACTTACACCGACGGTGAAAGCCTGGGAATTTATAAGTATGCACTCCATGCAGATGGTAGTTTAAGCCGAATCGGCCTGGCAGTCATGTCAAACAATCCTTCCTTTTTAGCGCTCAGCGCTGATAAGAAATTCCTGATCGCTGTGAATGAAATTAACGACAATGACGGTGTGGGAAGTGTAGAATCTTATCTGGTTTCGGCGGACAGCCTGAAATTATTAAACCGTAAGTCCTCTGGCGGTGCACATCCTTGTTTTGTTGCCGTCAATACTGATGGTTTCGTTCTGACAGCCAACTATACCGGTGGAAATGTTGGACTCCTTCAACTAGACGACCAGGGTCTCCTGAGCGACATTCTGGATGTACAACAGCATAGCGGCCAGGGCACAACAACGCGACGAGCTGGGCCCCATGCTCATTCCGCCTGGTTTAATCCCATTGATAACAGCATCATCTCAATTGACCTGGGAACCAATGAATTGTGGTTTTCTTCAGTAGATCCTCATAGCAATAAATTTCACCCCTCAGAACAGGAAAAGCTGCAGATGGGTCCTGGCGATGGTCCACGTCATCTCGCTTTTCATCCCAATGGAAAGTGGCTTTATGTGGTAAATGAGCTGACCAGTACGGTCTCTAAAGTCGAAAGGAATGAAGCTGGTATATATAGATTAGAGTCTAGCATATCAGCTCTGCCTGCTGGTTATAGCGAGCCTAATACCTGTGCCGATATCCATATCTCTTCTGATGGTAACTTCGTATACGCTTCAAACCGCGGGCATAACAGCATTGCTGTATTTAATGTGGATGCCGGGGATGGTTCTTTAAAGCTCAAGGGTAACAAAGCCTGTGGTGGCGAGGGTCCCCGCAATTTTGCCTTCTCCCCTGATGAAAACTTCATTCTGGTAGCGAATCAACATAGCAATAACATTGTCTCCTTACGGCGGGACCGGACCACTGGTTTATTGAAATATGTTTCTCAAACCGAGGCGCCCACACCGGTCTGTATCGTATTCTAAGTCCAATGCCTTTCCAGAAAATACAAGCCCTTTTTCACCCTGAACAATATCACGGTTGGGGAAAAACCCGGAAGTTTTTTGAGGGCTGGTACTACAAAATAGTAAGTGCCGATGAGCGTAAAGCATTCGCTGTCATTCCCGGCATAGCTATGGATAAATCAGGAGAGCAGCAGGGTTTTATTCAAATTCTGGATGGTAAAAAGCTTAGTGCTGAATATCACCGCTTTGATGTCGCAGATTTTTGTCCAAAAGCAGGCTGCTTTGAGCTGCAACTTGGTGATAATTTCTTCTCGGCCACCAAACTCCAATTGGATTTACCGACCATAAAGGGCGAGTTAAACTTTACAGAGCAGGCTCCCTGGCCCTCGAGCTTAATTTCCCCTAACATAATGGGACCTTTTACGTTCGTCCCCTTTATGGAGTGTTATCATGGCATTTTGAGTATGGATCACAACATTCAGGGGCAACTGAACATTCATAAAAAAGCCATTAATTTTAACAATGGCCGGGGCTACATGGAAAAAGATTGGGGAGCATCGTTTCCAAGTGCTTATATCTGGCTTCAATCAAATCATTTTAGCCAAAAGGGTCTCTCAATCAAAGCTTCTGTCGCCAGGATCCCCTGGCTTGGTGGCTCCTTTGTAGGGTTTATCGCCGGTCTCTTGATTGAAGATCGTTTGATTCAGTTTACGACCTATAATTTTAGCAAGCTTGTTCGATCACATGCAGACAAACTCCAGGTCCAGCTGGCCATGGAAAACAGCCAGTATCGGCTGGATATCTTTGTGCAACGTGATACAAAAACAGTTTTGGCAGCCCCCATCTCCGGATTCATGAATGGCCGGATTGAAGAAAGCATGACATCGCGAATAGAGGTTCGTTTGATAGACCGGAGAAATAAAAAAATCATCTTTCATGATACTGGCAGGAATGGCGCTCTGGAGGTTGCTGGTAATCTGGAAGAAATCCTCATCACCGAGAAGGATCTGGTTAAACACACAAGCCTGCAACCACAGCCATCTTTTCAGCGATCTTCCTATGCTGGTAGTCTGTCTGAGAAAGCCCGCCTGGAGGCATTATAATATTTGAAAATAACAGGGAGCATTGCTCAAGTTTTAATCTTTGCCATTAATCATTGTTGAAAATTAGAATCAGGCCGCATTCGCAGGAGGGGAATTCACGTGATGCCGATTGACAAAACACCCAAAAAACAAACCTCGCTAATACCAATTTTGTTCAGCCTGCTCATTCTGAGTAATTGTGTCTCACCGGGACGGGTCGAGGTTTTTGATCTTAGTGCTGATGAAGGACTTGTTGTTGGAAGGCTTAGCGTCCTGTACAATGGGAAAGATGTTTCCCGAGAGACCACGATTCTGTTTAATGAGATCTGGGTAGGCGAGTTTTCATACAGGGGCCAAGGAGATGGATATATAATCACCAAGCTTCCCTTGGGACAAAATCACATCGCCCGAATCGCCTATTTACAAAACTTCCTTAATCTAGATAAAACCAACACTGGCTTTTTTGTAAGTGAACGGAACAAAATGACCTATATCGGGGACATCACCATTGACTGGAAGGGACCAAAGGGTAAGATTCCCGCCGGACTCATGTTTGGTCTCGTTGGAGCCCTTATTGACGAAGCCATTCCAGATGGAACGATCAATTTGATCACAAAAGACAATGAAGCTGAGACGGTCGCTTATGTTAATCAGGTTTTAAACTTAAACATGGGCAGCAACAAAGCCTTGGTCACAACCACACTGACTCACTCTCTGACTGACTCGCTCATACCGATCTTGTCAGGACAGCCACTCCCCCAGCTTGAATCGCCAGCAGCCCTCGACCATGTTCGCATTGTCCATAGCACCGGGGACCCCATATCAGGCAGTTTTCTGGCTCGCAAAAAGGATAAACTGTATTTCGAGAATCAGAAAATTCTGTATGTGGTGTATCTGGATGTTATTGAAAGCATGAGTGATGCAAATGGCGAGCTTCGCGTAGATGACCTGGATGGACGACCCAAAAAATCAATCAATTTTAATGGTTACAGGGACATTATCACTCTCTCAAAAGGGAAAGTTTTTAACTCAAAATCACGGGATGACTAATTCCACGAAAACAGGTGAGACCCACATGTCAGGTTGGCAATTGAAGAACATGCTTGTCTAATGCCGTGGCCGCTGCATTTCCCGCTTGAATGGCGGACTCCAAAGAGGCCGTAAAATAGGGGGCCTTTTCGTCGATTGTGACCTGATGACCCCTTTTAGCCAATAGGAGTGCTGCCGTCAAACCGCTGGGACCACCTCCAAGAATGGCAATCACCATTAACCTGTTCCCTGTCTCAGAATTCTGATCATGTGGACTCCATTCCAAACAATGCCATTGTTTCTTCTCAATAGCTTTTAATTATATACAAACATGACATTCTATACATTACCAATATTGTCCTGCAACAATTTTGGATTTCAGGAGAAAACGGATTAACAGCGATTCACATCGTTCGTGGATTATGTAAAACTTGATCCAACTAACTGGCAGGAATTGAAGCCGGGGTTTAGATAGTTATATTAAGCTCTTATTTCAGATCGATAGCCAAGCCACAAGGAGCCTGTCCATGTCCCGTCATTTAGGAATTTTCGCCTGCTTACTGCTTCTCACAACACTGACTCTGGGTCAGACTCAGCTCACCGTTTATAACCACGGTCAAGCTCTGATTAAAGAGCAATTTAGTCGCCAGCTTTCCAAGGGAATTACTGAGCTCGAAGTTGAAGATGTTGCCGAAACCCTGAACCCATCTTCGGTTAAACTTAGCTCTAAGCTTGGCTTGCAGGTGCTTGAGCAGAACTATCGCTACGACCTGGTGGATCAAGATAAGCTTATGAAAAAATATCTCGGCTCACAGATAACCGTTATTCTGAGAAATAACGACAAGATGACCGGAGAACTCTTGAGTTTTGACAACTACGCCCTGGTAGTAAGAAATTCTGGTGGAGTAGATATTATTCAACGCGGTCATGTAGGCTCAATTAACTGCCCAACACCCTCAGAACGACTCTATGTTCGCCCCACCTTGTCCTGGATTGTCAATACCGAAAAAGCTCAAAAATATGATCTTGATCTTTCCTATTTAACAAGCGGTGTTGAATGGCGTGCCGAATATGTTGCCGTCGTCAGCGACGAAGATGGCGAAATGGATCTCAGTTCGTGGATCAACCTTGACAACAAATCCGGCAAGGACTTTAATAATGCAAAATTAAAGCTGGTTGCTGGTGATTTAAACCGGGTCAGACAACCAGGCAGATCGATGGGAAGGGAGAACATGGTCACCCTCCAGGCCGGGGTCGTCGACGTTGTGGAAGAGCGGGATTTTTTTGAATATCATTTGTATGAAATCGGCTTTCCCGTGAGTGTCCATAATCTCGAAGAAAAGCAAATTCAATGGCTCAACCCGACAACAATTAAGGCTCAAAAACGTTATATCTATGAAGGCGGTGGTGGTTCACCAACCAGTCTTCCCGTAAAAATCCAATTCCGAAATGACCAAAAAAGTGGAACCGGTATTCCCTTGCCAGCCGGCGTGGTGCGACTGTTTATGAAGGATACGGATGGTGCTCTTGAGCTCATCGGAGAAGATCGTCTCAAGCATACATCAAAAAATGACTGGGTATCATTGAATGTTGGAACCGCATTCGATGTGAAGGGCAAGCGGGAGGTTCTGGATCGTCGATCAAGGCAGGATAAGTATCAAGAGGAGGATGTCAAAATTACGTTGACCAATCGTAAAGATGTTTCAATAGAGGTTGATGTTATCCAGCATGCTGGCTATCAGAATTGGAAAATCCTGAACGAATCTATGCCTTATACAAAGCTGGATGCCTCGCGGGTAAACTTCAAAATATCTGTTCCTGCTGATTCCGAGGTGATCCTCACATATACAACTTATACCAGTTTGAAATAGCCGGTCTTTACAGCCCTTTGCAAAAGTATTCAATAATGACCTCGAGATTTCGAATCGACCTGAAGGCAGTCATCATCATAACACTACTGCTTGGAGTAAGCCTTGCCCGGGAACGCTCTAGAACTGACCATTGGGAAAGTCGCAATGCGCTTTTCAATAGTGAGCTTGATACCGTCAAAAGAGGGGGCATTGTCTTTTTGGGAAATTCCATCACAGAGGGTTTTGACCTCCCAAGATACTTTCCGGGACAACACCTGATTAACCGGGGTATCGTTGGAGATCATTTGGATGGTTTAATTGAACGTCTTGGCAATTCCGCCATAGAATTAGAGCCTGTTAAACTTTTTTTGATGGTCGGGATAAACGATATTGGAGACAAACGGAGCGATGAGTATCTCAAAACCATGTTTGTCACACTGATTGATACTCTTCAAAAAGAACTGCCAGATACAGAAATTTATCTACACTCAATTTTACCCACTTCCTCACGCTGGAAAAACTGTCCCCCAGATCAAATAAAGCGGATAAATGCCTTTCTGGCGGTCCTCTCCTTGAAAAAGGATCTGGTTTATATAAATCTCTATCCTGATTTCCTGGAGGATCTGCAATATATCAATCCGGCATTAACCCGGGATGGCTTGCATCCCAATCAGGCGGGTTATGAGATTTGGGCGAGGGAAATTCGCGCGTTTTTAAAGTAGACTATATCACACACTGCTGGTGCGTAGCGCCGTTTTGATAGTTTGGTGGTTAGGTGGAGCCTTCAGAGGAAACTCTTGATATAGCATTACCACTTGAGAGCAACGGCTCCAGGCACTCCAGAGCAGGCCCGATAAAATTTCCGTGAAAAAGCTACCAGCCTCCCGAGGCACCTCCGCCACCGCCGAAACCACCGCCACCGCCGAAGCCTCCTCCCCCAAAGCCACCGCCGCCGAAACCGCTTCCGCGACCGCCGCGCATGGATGAGCCGAGCATAGAGCCCAGAAAAAAACCCCCCAGACCACCCATCCGCCCTCTAGCAATGAGCAGGAAAATGATAATGGGAAACAGCATGCCAAAAAAATTGCTTTTTTGCTCACGTTTTATACTACGTTTGCTTCCAGAACCGACATATTCACCTGTCGTCGCTTGAATAATGCCCTGTAAGCCGGCGACAATACCTTCATACCAGCGACCATCCTGAAAGTAAGGGCGAATATCATCCCTGATGATTTGACCGGCTAATATATCGGGGAGGGCGCCTTCCAGTCCGTAGCCAACCTCAATCCTGATTTTACGCTCATTTTTAAAGATGCTGAGGAGTACGCCGTTGTCTTTTCCCGCTTGACCCAGATTCCAGGCGCTAAACATTCGCATGGAGACATCTTCCAGACTTTCGCCATCGAGGGACGGAAAAGAGGCGACAACAATCTGGTTGGATGACTCTGTTTCATACTGTTGCAATGCGGATTCCAATTGACTTTCCTGGCTGGATGAGAGCAGGTCGCCCCAGTCATTAACTCTCTTTGAGATATGGTCGGGGAAGAGACCATTGGCAAAGAGAGAGCTGGCAAGCATGAATATCAGGGTGCTTGTGAAAAGCGTTTTTTGCATCATAGAAATATCTCGGTTCTGGTGAATATGGCAATTATCCTTTTTTGAAGACCCTTCGACCAGCCTACGCTAAAGCTATGGCTTGGCAGGCAGGTTCGGGGAGACACGGTTTCGTTTCGCGCATCATACAAGTACATCGAAGGGATGTAGATAAAAAGACTATTAAAACTCAACCTAGTGTCAAGTCAACCCTGTAATGTCGGATAGAGTCGTTTAAGTTTAATCCGGGCATTCTCTGGTGTAAACTGCCAATTGATTGTGGCATTTTTATTGTTCCGATGATTTTGCCAAGCCTCGCATTCTGCAATTACCTCTGAAAGTTTATCAATACGTCTGTTTAAACATTGACCATTTAGAACATTTAATTCTATCTCAGCCATGTTTAACCAACTGCCGTGTTTTGGAGTGTATACAAATTCAAATCGATCCCAGAAACTCTTGGCTAATTCCGGTGGAAATGCTTCATACAGCGATCCGGGTTTATGTGTATTAAGATTATCCATAACTAACGTTATTTTATCTGCTTCCTGGTATGTGTCGTAAATGTCTTTGATAAACGCAGCCCAATCCAGCTTGGTTCTTCTTTCAGTCACCTTCACATATCTAATCCCAGCTAAGGGTTCATTTGCCATAAAAATGCTGCAAACACCACAGCGCTCATATTCATAGTCGTATTTCTCCAAACTACCCGGACGGGCCCTGATTGATATACGGGTTTCCCGAATCAATTGCTTGGGTGACTCATCCATGCAGATCACAGGTGTCTTAGGATCGTACGGACGCTTGTATATATCCAGTACTCTTTCCATATGTGCCACAAAGTCACTGTTTTGCTCCGGTGGAATTACCCACCCTTGCTTACGCCAGGGTTTAATTTCGTTTTTTTTAACACCCGTCGAATGGTCTCATAGGATATGCTGTCTACATATTCCAGTTCTACCACTCTATCGGCCAGTAACCTTAATGACCAACGGGCAAATCCCTTGGGTGGGTCACTACAACTCAAAGCAACTAAATGGGCCTCAAAATCACCATCCGCTTTCTTCTTGTAAAGACGTTGACCTTTGGTTCCATTTAAAGCGATATCCATTCCCTGTTCTACAAACGTCTTCTTAATACGATCAATCTTTCTCATACTGATTTTAAGGATGCGAGTTATATCCTCATTTTTCGATCGACTATCTTGATGTTCGCCAACATCACAGTTTAATAAGATCAATGCATTTAAAAATTTCTGAGACCGATGTTTACCCTTCCGAACAATCTCATTTAACTCACTACGTTCGATCTCTGTTAACGTCACTTTGTATTTGATCATGGTATCTCCATCCTTTATCTGATGGGGATAAGTTAACAATATTATACGTCAGTACAAGCATGACATGACACTAGGGTGCTTTTTCTGCGCCAGCCTCAGCTTCGAAGTATGCTTTACGCTCAAATCCGAACATGCCAGCATAAATAGAGCCGGGGAAGCGACGAATGACTGTATTATACCCTTGAGCGGCCGTATTAAAGCGATTGCGCTCGACAGAAATCCGATTTTCAGTGCCTTCCAGCTGGGTTTGGAGATCCAGAAAATTCTGGTTGGCTTTCAGTTCCGGGTATTTTTCAACCACAACCATAAGTCGACTTAAGGCCCCTGATAATTGGCTCTGAGTCTTTTGAAAATTAGCCATGGCTTCAGGATTATTGGTGATACCTTCAAGATTAACGCTGCCCACCTTTGATCTGGCTTCGGTTACAGCAATAAAGGTTTCCTGCTCATGCTCGGCATAACCTTTAACAGTAGCAACAAGATTAGGAATCAGGTCAGCGCGACGTTGATAGACATTTTCTACTTGTGCCCATGCAGCATCCACCCCTTCGTCCATGGTAACCATGTTGTTATATTTACCGACAGCACTGGTGATCATAAAGAAAACCAGGACGACAACAGCTATTAGTATAATAGTACTTTTCTTCACATTCAGCTCCTTGTGGAATTGTTTATAAGCGGGTATTTATTCAGTTTCATTCTTCATCTGATATCTCTGCCGGTCCGATCTATCCCAATTGATCGTTCCTTTATTAATATCCTATGAATATATAATAAAATGCCTGATTTGTTCCTTTTAAACGACCTTTTCTTTTCCATCACCACAACGCGCGAAGAGAAGTCCGGTTTTAATTAATAAGCCCGGCAACTCCAACCTGCAGAACGAATCCGTTTCTGCTCTGACTCAATCCCTTTGAGTCCACCTCAAATCCAAAGGCTGTGTCTGCTTCCACCCAAGGGACAGCATATTCAAAAAGGTAATACCAATAGACTTGATCCACCCATTGATCCAACTGAGCTTCAGTAATCTGACTTTCATCTGCCATAAGGGCTGCCAGATACATTGCATCTGAATTTCCAGTGGCATAAAGTGCAAGGGATAGCTTGTGATTTTTTTTGGTTTTCTTTAGAATCTTTTTCAGGTCACCAACTCTGACACAAAAAAAGGGTTCCCTTGCGCCATGGTTCATGAGAGTGTTCTTGGTTCTTTCGTCACCAAAAGCTTCCAGGTCTTTAAGAATGTCAGCCACCTTCATTTTATTATCCGTCCCTTTAAAATCGGACCTTGTCGATACCTTTTTCAATCATCAAGCGGAATGTACCAGACATTCTCTTTAAGGTTCACACCACCATTCAGATGCTCCTGAACGACCCGGTCAATAACGAAGATCCCCATCGCGGCCATGTTTTCAAAGGTGTCAATTCCATCGTTGGGGAAATTCTGGCGGGTTCTGTGAATATCAAATCGATTGGAGAACTTTCTATTGAAGGCTGTTTCCAGTCCTTGCCTTCCAACCATGAAACCCAGCAATCCGCCCCAAGTTGCTGTGGGATTGTCTGAGTCCCAACCCGTCAGAACACCTATTTTAATCGTTTCCTTGATATCACCTTCTCCGTAAAACAGGCTAACCAGGCTGGCTGCATAGTTTATTCCGGCGGCAAAACATCCATTACAGTACAGGTTTTTTGAAGTGATATCATATCCATCTTCCTGATTGACCTGGTATCTGACATAAACGGAATCTCTGGTCTGTTCCCAGGGTATCCCTGATTCATATTTACTTTTTACAAAGTCATACATTTTTGCCACATAGGAAGTTTCAGGAATTTCCTTTCGTGCTTCACTGGATATCCAGGCGATTTGCTCCTTCAAGGAAAGGGTTTGGTCCACTTTTGAAGCCAGGGAATACATGCGCACATAAAATTCAGAAATCCAGGCTGCATTTTGTCTGGAGCTGGCGCGTATGGGTAGATGAGCCATTTTAATGGCGAGATCTGGACGAGCGGGTGCAAACATTCCAAATATTTCTGTGGTCAACTGGGCGTCTATCATTTCGTAATAAGGATTTTTTTCAGGAGCGCTCGTTTCGGGAGGGACAAGACCCTCTTGCATCAAATCAAAAGCCTGTTGGTTGGACACCCACAAAAAGTTCTCTTCTTCGGGCAAAATATGTTTTATCCAGCCAGCTCTAATCTGTTCACCGGTTAACAGGCTCGTCTGCTTCGTGTGAAGCAGGTATTGATACATATATTCGATGTCCGTATCGTCATCTGAACCCCATATTTCACTTGTGTCTCGTAACACAAAGTCAATGGTCGGAGATATGTCACTTGGTTTCCCCTGACCCCAAATGCTAGGTTGATCGGGTTTTCCCCAGTTTTCACGTGTATAAAAAGCCCCTGTATCAAATTCCCCAATACTCCCCACTTTATCCATTTCTGTTACCAGACCGGTCCAGTTGGCAATACATTCGCCCAGCCAGAAGCCATATAGCTGATCAAAATATTTTGCTCTTGAGATGATTAAGTCAGATGGATTTGGGGTGTAGTCGGCATAATTCAACTGAGCATCTATTAATACCTCTGCTTTATGTATTTGGGGATTACTGGTGCAGGAAAGAATGAATACTGTCAGGAGAATCAGAACAAATCTGGTTTTGATGAGCACGTATTCTTTTGTCATAAAGGCAACTCTTAGCATTTTTGTTGAATACGCATGGTCGATCACTTAATAAATATTTTTACTTCTTTTGAAATATTGTCAGAGGCCGTGCCCACAGAAATCGTGTATTCACCTTTTTCAAGATTCCAGTCTGAAATGGACTCATCGTAATAGGCTAGATCATCGGTGTCAAACGATAGCTCCACGGCAAGCTTCCGACCTTTTTCAACCTGAACCTTCTGAAAGGTCTTCAACTCCTTTAAGGCTCTTCTTACTGTAGATTGGGGTTTACCCACATAGACCTGAACCACCTCGGCACCGTCTACCTTGCCAGTATTGGCTACCTGGCAAGAAACATTAATGGTTTCTCCAGCGCTGTAGCTGTCCTTTTCTATCTTTATCTGGGATAGTTTAAAGTTGGAGTATGATAAGCCATATCCGAATGCAAAAAGTGGCTTTATCTTTTGAGTATCGTGCCAGCGATATCCGACCAATATATCTTCTTTATAATATTGATTCGTGCCATCTCCAGGATATGAAAGTTCTCCATAAGAATGGGCTGCATTGTCCCCTAATTTTACTGGAAACGAAAAGGGCAGCTTTCCTGATGGATTAACATCTCCGCTGATTACATCGGCGATGGCATGGCCTGCTTGACTGCCAAGATACCAGGCCTGTATTAAACCTTTAACCTTTGGCAACCACGGCATTTCAACGGCGTTGCCACTTATCAAAATAACGCCAATGTTTTTATTGGCCTTAATAAGCCTGGCAAGGAGTTCATCCTGACCGAAAGGAAGCGCCATGTCTTTACGGTCACCACCTTCACAATCCTGACCATGATTTTTATTCAATCCACCAAAATAGAGTACAATATCGGCCTTTGAGGCAAGTTTGACAGCGGCCGTTTGAAGCGAGTCTGCGTCGAGTTTTGACGGTATGACCCGCCCATAGGCTGGAGGACCTGAAGCATATCCCATTGAATGGAGTATGGTCGCCTGAGTAAATCTTTCCTGTATCCCCTGCAAAGGTGAAACTTCATTTTTTGCTTTTAGCTCCGAAGATCCGCCACCGGGAGTCATCGCCCTGGTCGCGTTTTCTCCAATAACAGCGATGGTTATTTTCTCATTGGGATTAAGAGGGAAGAAGGCTTTTTCATTTTTTAATAGAACGATGCCTTCACCTGCTATTTGACGTGCGGTATGCAAATGTTCTGGATTATTCATTCTACCAAAGGGACGCGTGGGATTCATATTGGTACGAAACATCAAGCGTAGAATCCTGCGCACCTTTTCATCCAGACTGGCTACATCGATTTCACCCTTTTCAATCATTTCACGAAAGGGTTTGGCAAGAAAATAGTAATCGTATGCATTCTCCCTGGATGTGGTTAAGCCATTTGTCCCCGTTCCCATTTCAATATCAAGACCATTCAAGGCAGCCTCTTTTGTATCATGAGCACTACCCCAATCTGTAATCAACACACCATCAAAACTCCAGTCCTGCTTGAGAATCTTTTTGGTAAGTATTTCGTGATGGGAACAGTATTGACCCCGAAATTTGTTGTAGGAACCCATGACAGACCAGACCCCCGCTTCCATTACTGCAGCTTTATAGGCAGGTAAATAGATTTCATGCAAGGCTCTGTCACTCACCTCCACATTAATATGACCGCGCCACTGCTCCTGATTATTGAGGGCAAAATGCTTTAGACACGCGGAAACCCCGTTTTTCTGAATCGCTTTTATGTATGGTACAACCATTGCTGAAGCCAGATAGGGGTCTTCTCCCAGGTACTCAAAATTTCGACCATTAAGGGGGGTGCGATAAATATTCACTCCTGGGCCGAGGAGAATGTCCTTCTTTCGATAGCGAGCTTCTTCTCCCAAAGCCATTCCATATTGACTGGCTAGCTCAGGATTAAACGTTGCTGCCAGACAAGTAAGGGCTGGAAAGGCTGTTATTGAATCATTTGTCCAACCGGCGTAGCCCCAATTATCCCAATTTATTTCTGCTCTAACTCCGTGGGGTCCATCTGACATCCAGATCTCCGGAATTCCCAGACGAGGAACCCCTGGAGAAGAAAATTTTGATTGCGCATGGGTCATGGCGATCTTCTCATCAAGGGTCAGTTGGGTCAAAAGGCTATCAATTTTGGCATCCAGATCCAGTCTCGGGGCTTGAGCATTAACCTCTCTAACGCTGAAAATAGTTGATATCACAAGGGTCAGCACAATTTTTAGCATTGGACTTATCTCCATCTTCCTCTTTGAATAAATAAGCTTAAACGAATGACTCTGTAATTTGAACAGCACCGCTTTTAAATAATAATGTTAATTAGTTTCCCTTTTTCACCAATTGAGCAACAGTCTCGATATGAGTTGTGTGGGGAAACATGTCCACCGGCTGAACAGCTTTCAGTTCGTAGTCTGTTTCGCAAAACAGTTTGAGATCGCGGGCCAGAGTTGATGGATTACAGGAAACATAAACCAAGCGCTTGGGGGCAACCCTGAGAATATCATCTACTACATTTTGATGTAAACCTGCCCGTGGCGGATCAACCACAATAACATCTGCTGCTTCAATTCTGGCAGTGGACTGCGCGAGAACCTCGTTCAGGTCACCAAGGATAAACTCGACATTGTCCAAACTCTGGGCCCTGGCATTCCTGCGAGCATTTTTGACTGCACTGGCGATGACTTCAAAACCATAAACCTTTTTGGCTTGCTTCGCCATAAACAGGGCAATAGTACCTGTCCCGCAATAGAGATCGTAGACCACTTCGCCACCTTGAAGATCTGCTCCCTTGAGGGCTTCAGCATAAAGGACTTCAGCTTGTCGCGTATTCGTTTGAAAAAAGGAGTAGGCCGAAATTTCAAAAGCTGCTTCTCCTAAACGATCAAATATATGACCGGGGCCATGCAGGATTTCTTCCTGCTCGCCTACAGCAACATCAGAGAGCCTGGTTGTAATCCCATTTATCAAGGTGGTTATCTGGGGAAAGGCAGCCATAATGGCCGTTTTGAACTCAGCCATGTGCTTTTTCTCGTAGGTTTTTGTGATGAGGTTCACCATGATCTCATCAGTGTGCTCTCCATAGCGTAAGACCAGATTTCTAGCCCAACCCGTATGGGTTTTGGTATTATAGGCTTCCCAGTTGTATTTCTGGCCCCACTCAAAGACAAAATTCATAATCTCGTTCATAATGGGTTTCTGTAGGTAGCAGGTGTCCAAATGGACAATCTTGTCAAACCTTCCCGGAATATGCTGACCCAGCCCAAAAGGTTTGTCTTCGTCATCCGGATGATTTCGCCAGGGGCTGCCAGTAAAGGTGAACTCCATCTTGTTGCGATAATGAAATTCAGCAGGAGATGCCAGGGCTGTTGGAACCTCAAACCCAGTGAATCCGCCAATGCGTTGAATCAAATCACGTACCTGACGGGTTTTCTCAAGAAGCTGGTCTTTATACTCAAGATTTTGGAGGCGACAACCGCCACAAATGCCAAAGGCGGGACATTTAGCCACAATTTCATTTGGTGCTTTTGTTAGAATTTCCAAGGGGTAGGCTTCAGCGAAACTTTTTTTCTTTTTAGCAATGCGCGCCAGAACTTTTTGTCCGGGGATGACCCGTTCGACAAAAATGGCGAGTCCATCAACATGGGCAACACCCTTGCCTCCGAAAGCCAGGCTTTCGATGGTCAGTTCAATACTATCGCCTCTTTTAATGCTTACTTTTTCTACGTCATTCATTTGGTCCAGCCCTTTTTGTTGATAGCCGTTGCAGGATAGACTCAAGGAGTTGGTTCACAAAGTTTATTTATGCGTTTCTAAGTTTGTTAGTCTCTTGATAACACCCCATTAAAAGGGGGCATTATCGAAAATCAGGAGAGGTTGACCTCGTCAACAATACCAACGATAATGGAGCGTAGTGGAGCGCTTGAATCTCCCACAATCTGACGGGCGCCATTACCTTCGTCCAGCATGAGGACAGTCTCTCCCACTCCTGCGCCAACGCTATCAATACAGATCAGGTATTTGCCCGTAGGTTTCAGATGGGCGTCGAGCTTGTCCACAACTAAGATGCGTTTGGCATCATAAAAAGGGTGATTAATTGTAGAATGGATGGTTCCACAGACTTTTCCGAGAATCATGCTAGCTCCAATCCATGCATGTTTGTAACCGCTGAGAACGCAAAGGGCGCTGAGATGGATTTATAGGTCTTCGAAAAGGAGGGTAGCGACTGCGGCGACCTCTCTTTCTTGGGGAAATGATTGTGGCGGCTCGCGGAAGATATTGGGACGTCATCACGACATGCGTGTCGGGTTTCCTCGCAAAGACGATTGGTATAAATCTGTTTTGCGAAAAGGCCCCTGCTATACATCTTTAATCACCTGAATATCATCTACAATACCAACCACAGCGTGGTCAACAGGGACAAACCAGGGATCACATAGCAAGGCGGCCTCGCGGGAGCTTTCGTAATAAATCAGCTCGCCAGGTCCACACATCCTGGTGGGATCAGCTGCTATGATAGCTTCACCCTCTGGTTTCTGGTGTTTATTCAGGGGTTGAACCACCAGCATGGGCAAGCCCTCAAGGCCATCATAAATAGTGGCAGGGGTCAATGTGCCAATGACTTTTCCCAGCAGCACTATTCACCCTGCTCAAGTGTCGTCAGATCTGTTGCTGAAAAATATGTTGAGCTGTTCAGCTGTTTTGCCAGCTCGGGGTCAATACTGGGAATGATGCTCTGAGACAAAAGGAAAGCTTTATTCTCAAGCGCTGCTTCAGAGAGATTCAGTGCCATTTCAACATCTTCAACCTTGCCAGCATAAATGGCAATGGACTTGCCTCCCAAATCGTCAGCCAGGCGTAATTCAACCAACTGAACATTTGATCCCTTCACTGCGGCATCTGCGCTTTTCAGAATGGCGGCCACCGTTGCCATTTCCACGATGGAGAGCGCTTCTGATCCGCAACTCTGACGGATACCCATACACGCCTGGTAGACGGATTCATGAATGTCTGGCAGGAAGACGGCATCCAGAAGATGATCCCGACCCTTGCTCATGCCTTTGGCAAAAGCCATTCCCACAGAAGCTACAGAACCACCGACGAGGATAAGATATTTTCCATTGTGAACCGTTCCGGATTTAAGGAGCGCTATTGGCGCTTCCTTGAGCATGGCATCTGCGGTGAAAATACCAGCAGGAACACTATCAAGCTCGATGAGAGCCAGCGCAACTTGTGATTTCATTATACGATCCTGAAGTTATCTACCAGCACGCAACGTATGGGACGGACAAAGGAATGAGGTCCCGTCATACCGTCACCAGTTGGGCTAGCAATTGAAAATGATGTATAGCCTTCGCCACCGTAGCCCAAACCGGCCAACGTGGGTCCATTCTTGACAAAGATACTGCAGCCCATGACTCTGGCCATGCGACTTAGATTGTTGATGTTTTTTGAATGAATCACAGCGGTGTGTCTAAAATTATGTTCTGCCTCTTTGGCCAGATCAATAGCCTGATCAACATTGGGAACCCTGGCGAGAGGAAGAACTGGCATGAGTTGTTCAGTCCAAATCAAAGGGTGGCCGACTGAAACGGGCAGGACAGCAATCCTGATATCCTCTGCAACCTGCAGGCCTATTTTTGAAAGAATATACTGAATGTTTTTGCCAATCATTTCTTTCTTCATAACCCCGGGTTTGCGCATGCCGTTGGTGGACTCGAAAATGACTTTTTCCAGTTGATTGACCTCGTGGGGTTTTAGAACCACAGCGCCATGACGAGGAAAAGCGGCAAGCAGTTGATCTGCAACCGATTCCACAACGAAAACCTCTTTTTCCAAAACACAGATGATTCCATTATCCATACCAGCGCCACGGACAATGTCCCGGGCGGCTTGTTCAATGTCTGCTGTTTCATCAACAACGACTGGGGGATTTCCCGGGCCGGCACACAAGGCTCGTTTACCGCTGGACATGGCAGCTTTTACTACAGCTTCACCACCCGTTACAACAAGCAGGTCAATGCCTTTGTGTTTCATGAGTTCATTGGCACTCTGAATGCTTGGCGAGGCAATTGTGGTCACCAGGTTTGGTGGTCCACCCGCTTCCATAATGGCTTCATTCAATAGTTCCACATTGAGATTGCTGACGTCCTTGGCCATGGGGTGAACATTGAAGACCACGCCGTTACCGGCGGCCAGCATACCGATGGTATTACAGATTATGGTGGATGTTGGGTTGGTGCTGGGAGTAATGGAGCCAATGACGCCATAGGGTGCCCATTCAGTCAGGGTAAGCCCGCGATCTCCGGACAAAGCCTTTGGTATTAAGGCTTCAGGACCTTCAGTTTTATCAGTGACCAGCCGGTTCTTGAGAATTTTATCCTCAAAACGTCCCATTCCAGTCTCTTCAAAAGCTTTACGGGCCAGATCCTCACCATGAATACGCATCTTGGCTCGAATGCTTTCTATAATGATGGATCTCTGCTCTAGGGTCAAGCCATTAAGAGCCTCGTAAGCCTTGCGGGTAGCCTTTACAGCCTGATCTACGGTAGGAAAAACACCATAGCGACCGGGACTGGCTTGTCCCAGATCAGGAACTGTCGGTGCCTGTACCTGCCCCGGACTTGGACCTGAGTTTAGCAATGAAGCTACTTTGTTTGCTATGAGGTCAACTTGACTATCTGTCAATTTTGACATGTCCTACCTCCGGAATAATCAAATCAGTCAAGGGTCTGTTCACCTTTTTACAACCAAGAAGACGAATATGATTTTATTGTAAGCTCTAATAAATTCATTATGCGTCTCGGTGTGCTCTGCGAGAGGAGAAAGAGAGATTGCTCCGGTCATCCCTCCCTCGCAATAACGATTGAAAGAATTGGGAGGGTAGAAATTAATCATCCCGCCCTTTTTTGTATTTGAGTTTGCCATCAATTTCCCAATTGTCCACGATTGCCATCACCACGGCATCGCAGGGACGGTTCTCGGTGACTTTTGTCTGTCGGGCTGAACTGCCACTGGCATACAGAACCATTTCTCCAGGTCCGGCACCCATGGCATCTGCAGCCACAACGAATCCACCTGTGGCTTTACCCTCTAAGTCGACCTGTTGCAGCGTCAGGAATTTGAGACCATCCATACTGGCCTCTTTCTGACTGGCTACAACGGTCCCAACAACTTTTGCCAGGATCATGGGGTCACCCGAGCTTAAGCTCTTTTGGCCTGTTCGGCTTTACCCTCTTTGGTACGACCTAATGGTAAAACTGCATCCACATTAGGATGAGGACGAGCGATGATATGTACGGCAACGATTTCACCCACTCGCGCAGCACCGGCCCGTCCGGCATCACAAGCTGCTTTTACAGCTGCAACATCGCCCCGAATGATAACCGTTACGTAGCCACCACCAGTTTTTTCATACTCTACCAGTTCAACCTTGGCAGCTTTAACCATGGCATCAGCAGCTTCCACAGCTGCGGGGTATCCTCTGGTTTCTAACATTCCTAAAGCATCAGACATTGTATAGCCTCCTGTTTGTTATTTCTTTTGTTAATTTTCTATTCATTTATGGTGTTACTTATTTCTATTCTTGAATCGTCTTGCTGGACTTGAAACTGCCTGTCTTCGCGAGCAAGTGAAGTGAGCGCGGCGATCTCACATGAGGGATTGCTTCGTCTCTTCGATCCTCGCAATGACGCTTCCGGCATAACATGAAACATAAATATGCTTTTTACTCTTTATCCGAGGGGTTGTTGCGACCCGTAACACCCTCAATCGCGGCAGACGCGGCACGCCAGCCGACATCGATATCTTTCTCATCACCACCAAGATAAACACGACCAAAACTACCAAAAGCACGTACTTCCAGAATGTTGATATTGGCGGCTTTCTCAGCCTCATTGGCAGCCAGAGCAGCATAAGCGGCTGGCTGAACTTCCATGACATACATGGTTTCTCCCGGGACAATCATATTACCATGACGCATGCGGTTAATCAGTTGGGTTTGATGATCATCAATATTTCTGATGATCTGGCTGGAGAATATTTTGGGTTTCCAACGATCTTCTTCTTTGAGATCCAGTGCATCCAGAATTGCTGCGCCAGCCTGGCGGACATCTGCCTGAGAAAATGAATGAATCTCCAGGAGTCCATATAGGCGCTCAACAATTTGCATTCCAGGTGTGACATTGGTGGATTTTAGGGCGATATCTGTAATGCGGTTAATTTCGATACCGGGCGAAATTTCAACATAGAGTGAGGCCATGCCAGCCAGAGGTAAAAATCCTGAGGCGGTTGTCCCGATAAATGCAGCGTGCTGGGGCTGCAGATTGTCTAGCAATACGTATGATCTTAAATCGGCCACGAGCGCTTCTCCTTTAGGTGTTAAATTCTATTTATTCTTAAAAGCAATTTCCGATGGAACTTAGCGACGGCTAAATTGCTTTTATCTTCCAAAAAGCCTGTCGAAACCTGTTTGGCTTCCCGGAACTCCGGAACCTCGCAATGTGCAGTGGCCAAAGTCCTCGGCGTAAGTAAAACGAATGCGGCGATCTTAAATTGGAGATTGCCACGCTTCGCTCGCAAAGACAGTCAACATTTGCCACGGTGAAATACGAGACCTTAATCAATTGGACATCGTTATGGATCTGGCTTTTTTCACAATCGCGATACCAGCGCTGGCACCTATACGAGTGGCTCCAGCTTTAATCATATCCTGAGCATCTTCAAAAGAGCGGATCCCGCCAGCAGCTTTTACTCCGATTCCTGTATTTGCTACTGTTCTGGCCATTAATGCAACATCTGCTGCCGTGGCTCCATGAGGTCCGAAACCGGTTGATGTTTTGACAAAATCGGCTCTGGCTTTTTTTGCCAGTGTGCAGGCCCGCACTTTTTCATCATCTGTGAGAAGGGCGGCTTCAATAATCACCTTACTGGTAGCACCACCATCCTCACAAGCTTCCACGACCATGCGAATGTCCCGGTAAACCAATTCATCGTTGCCGCTTTTCAATGCGCCAATATTGATAACCATATCGATTTCTTCAGCACCATCGCGAATGGCCCGACGGGTTTCCATGGCTTTGATTGTGGGATGATGTGCGCCTGAAGGAAAACCGACAACCGTGCAAACCTTGACTTTTGAATGTGCTAATTGTTTGGCTGCCAGAGGTACATAACTGGGGCTGATACACACAGTCGCAAATTGGAATTCGTCAGCTTCAGCGCACAAGGTTATGATGTCTGCTTCTGTAGCGTCTGGCTTAAGAATGGTATGATCGATACAGCGGGCAATATCCTCAGGAACAGAGGCGGCATCTGTACCATCATGGAGACCGAGTCGTTCCACCCCAAAATCCATAAATTTACGATAGGTATCTGGTTGTCTTTCGGCGCAAACGCCACAATGGCAGACCATATCGCTATCCTGGTGACCGTGCTGAGAGACCTGCTGTAGATTTGGAGCAATGTTGCCGGCTCTAGACTGGACCAATTGACTCACACGTTCGGCAATTCTCAGAATGTCCTGATCTGTCAAAGAAGCCAGGCCTTGATCCTCTGTTTTTACAGGTGATTCCATTTTTTCAATATTTCCTTTTTCGGTTTGCAGATCATTGATCATTGCTACCCGTCTCAAATGTCGCTCTTCAGTGCAATCCGTGGTAATAAATTTTATAACGATTTGTTGAGCCAAAGAACTGCCAATCAAGCCTGACCCAAGAGTCAGAATATTTGCGTCATTGTGTTCGCGCGCATTGTTTGCGCTCGAAAGATCGTAACACAGCGCAGCGCGCACGCCGGGGATTTTGTTGGCTGCCATTGAAGATCCGATTCCAGCCCCATCCACAACAATACCAAACCGAGCAGCGCCAGAGGCCACTTTTCTGGCTACCTTGGCAGCGAAGACCGGGTAGTCTACCGCTTCTGTTGAATCTGTCCCACAATCAATCACCTGATAGCCCTGTTTGGTCAGGAAACTTTTTATGGTTTCCTTCAGAGGAAAACCGCCATGATCGGCGCCAACTGCGATGATAAGCGGATTACTCATTTTATTCCTCGTCCAATAATTGGCGGGCAACGTCTTCGTCTGTAATCAGGCTGATGAAATAGCCACCGGCAAGTCCAGCTCTGATGGCCTGGGCTTTGTTTAGTCCACCAGCAACGGCAATCGAGAAGGGTCGTGCCTTTAGCTCAGCCAGCTCGATACCAATAGTGCGATCATCCAGCTCTGGAGAACAGATGCTCCCATCTGCTTTGATAAGCCTGGAACATATATCGGCTACAGCGCCAGCTTGAATCAATGCTTGAACTTCAGCTTCTTCAAAATAGTCGGCCTGGACCAGAACTGATTTGGAGCCAAAGGCTCCTACTGTGAAAACAGCGATGTCAGCTTCTCGAGCCAGCTTCAAGGTTTTGGCGATATTGCGATCTGAAATAATGGCCTTTTTGAGTTCAGCCGTGTCCACGATGGCTGGCAGGGGTAGTAAATAGGGAATCGCCTGATAGTTCTCGCCCATGCGTCCGGCGATTTCAGTGGCGTGGGTATCCAGTTCGGCTTTGGAGACACCGCCATTGAGCTGAACCACAGTCATATTTTTCACCCGGCGAGGTTTCAAGTGTTCTGTGGCTGCTTGTAAAGTTGAACCCCAGGAAACACCTAGCGTGGTGTTCTCGGTGAGCAATTGATCTAAAAGAGTGATTAGGGCCGACCCCATTCGAGACTTGAGAACGGTATCCTGTTTATCTGAGGGAACCACAATTGCATGCTTAAGACCATACTTTTCCCTGAGGGCTGATTCTAAACGTGTTCCCCTGGCACCAGGGTCAACGATTTGTATCTTTACAATCCCTGTATCGCGCGCCTCTTGTAGTAATCGGGACACACCGGGACGCGATACGTCCAGCCTGGTGGCAATCTGAGCCTGATTGAGATTGTGCTCATAATACAAACGGGCAGCCTCAATCAGCAAACGGCTTCTGTCAGTTACCGGGGAACTCATCTGGCCGTGAACACATGTTCAGTTTGTCTTGACATGTGTTCAACTTAGGGTTTCGTACTATCCATGTCAAGGGGAATTGTTGTGCTTGTTTGCAAAGGAAACAGGCTTAATCTCGTTTCTTCTCCAGAAGCTCAACATCTTTAAGCCTGATGCAAAAGACTGTGGCAAGCACCATGAAACCAATTAAAACTGAAAGCGGTGTGGTCATAGATCCTGTTTCCGCAGACTTGAAGCTATCCATTCCCAAAATAAACATGATCCCTGAAATCTGACCCATGAGCAACAACAAACCATTGGAAGTTCCCTCTGGTGTTGGCAAGGTGATCTCAGCACCGTATTGAAACCCCAGGGGACCAGCACTGAGGAGAAAGAAGCCAAAAACGAAAGCTGAAGCCAGGATGAGCCAGTAACTCAAAGCAAACGTGATCCCGACCAGACCAACGGTTGCCCCAACGACAGCCATTATTAGAAACGGGGTTCGTTTGCGATAATGGTCGGAAAGCAAAGGCACTATAATGGCTCCGAGAATTCCACCGCCGATCATCAGGCCACCAATATTCCCAGCCTGAATAATAGAAAAGCCTCTGGGTCTCACGATATCCTCAATCCAGGTGGTCACTGCATTGAAGACCCCCAGACCAACAAAAAAGACAATCAAGAGCAGGATAAAAGTTGGATTGCGGAATGCATCTTTCAGACCATCATAAACCAGGGAGCGCTCTTCATGCTCTGGGGCACAGGGAGCCGTTGGGGGACGTTCTTTTACCAAAATAAAAAAGACTAAGGCAGCCAGTAACGAGACAACACCGTAAATAAGAAGCATGCCGCCAATTTGTGATTTCAATGTGAGAGAGGGTGTCAAAACCAATGCAATCACAATACCCAGATACATGGCTAATGACCCCATTCCCGCCGCCGTCGCCCGCTCCTTCAAAGGGAACCATCTGGCTGCCACAGAGGTCATGGCATTAAGGATAAAGGGTTGTCCCACAGCGATTCCAATTTGAGCGATTAAAACCAGCGTGTAGTTATCTGATACAAGTCCACGCATCAAACCAAAGACACCTGTCAGGACAGCTCCCAGACCAACTGACACCCTAATTCCATAAGTGTCAATCATCCAGGACGCTGGAATTGAAACAATAATATATACCACCATAAAACACATTGAGAGCAAACCAATACTAAGATCCGAAACGCCATAATAGCTGGCGGCTACTCCGGTGATGGGCGCAAAACTGATCCACATGAGCTGATTCATGGCTACGACAAACATGAAGGCCAGCAAGACAATCCAGCGATAATTGTAAACTTTGAACTCGGTCTCATTCATTTCCAAAGCGCTCCTTCAATAAATTCTTTATCTTGGCCAACCTTTAACCATGGACTGACGTTTCAACCCTGATGTCAGCAGAAACAAAAAATAACGGTACGGCCTGCTTATAAATCATTAGTTTTAACTTTACAGCATGAACGCAATAAAACTTATTACTTAGTCTTGGTCACGTCTTTTAAAACTCAATTGTTTTAATCCCCGACTTGTTCCGAATCGCTACACCTGTGTGTCCGAGACGACTTGTTAAGTTGAGGTGGTTTGTCGGTCCTTTACTCGCTGTTGTACGAACGCTTAAATCTAGCCTTCACTTTCCCGTTAATCAAGCAGCCTTCCAGGTCAGTTGCCAAGACGTTTATAGGCCTTTTTGCGGTGGTGCATAGGAGAGAATATCAAAGACCTGGACATTTCTAACCAGAAAAAGGCTGATCCCCCGAATTGAATTCTGGTCCAGGGTCTTTGATTCCCACTTTAGTTTCCAACGCAGGATAGCGCGGTTTCCAAAACCAGACAACTCCTCCTGCTCGAGCTTGGCAGTCGGGTAGTTTTGGAAGCAATCCTCAATAAGCTGTGTTACTGATCTCCGGCCAACATAAGTCACACCTTCTGGTCCATCCAAGACATCTTTAAAGCTGATGTCCTCTGAGAAAAGCGCTTGGATTTTATCAAGATCACGGGTGTTAAATGCATTATGCAAATCGATAATAATTCTTACCGCCGATTCAACCCGAGACATACGGATGGGACTCATTTCAGGTTTTGCTCCCAGGCAGCTTTTGACATGAATCGGATCAGCTCTTTGAATTCGTTGATTGTCTTGAAAGGAATCTCAGCCATCATCCCAATCAGGTTTTGGTCTGGAACTCTCAAAAACACCCTCCATAAATTATGCTCATCCATTTTTGCCACAAAGCCTGGAGACTCCCTGGAAGGAGAAAATGGTTTCCTCTGTAGGGAACTGGTCTTTGTCTGAGAGTCATTGCTTCTCTATATGTACTCGTTGATTACCCTTTTATTTATTCGTCGACTTAAGACCTCATTATCAAAAAGTATACTAGCCCTAATATGAGAGCTAATGACAAGATAGCTATAAGCGCCAGCTTGATCTGTTTGGTCGTCTGGGGTAGGTCAGCCCATTTGGTTTCCTTGCCCCATTGATCCTTTTTAGCCAGCCCAATGATAAAAAAAACAATTCCAATTCCCCAGAAGGTCGGATTCCCTGTAGCGATACCAATTGGGACCCAACTGATCCCAATCACAAACAGTGCCTTGTAGTTAGGGATACTTTTCTGTCCAGAATTCTGTGAAGACCTTATCACGATGATGGCCACTATTGCGATTACTAATACGACAATAAAAATGGTACTGGGGATATTATCCATATCGACCTCTTTCTTTTGTTTCTAGAATATTATTGAACCTTCATCTCTATGAGTCGTCTCGTTTCTTTTATTGCTCACTCTCAGTGGGTTCAATCAAATCCCAACGATTGCCATAAAGATCTTCGAAAACAGCAACGGTTCCATAAGGCATTGTTTGGGGAGGCTTGACAAAAACGACACCTCTAGAGGTCATCTCTGCATAATCACGCTGAAAGTCGTCTGTCTGGAGAAAGAGAAACACCCGCCCGCCAGTTTGATTGCCAATCGCATTTCTCTGCTCAGAATTTGATGCTTGTGCGAGCAAAATGTTTGTCCCTGATGAACCCGGCGGCGAAATCACGACCCAGCGCTTATTCTGCTCAGGCTGATAGCTATCTTCGAGCAGATTAAAGTGCAGGGTTTCAGTATAAAACTTGATCGCCTCGTCATAATCTTTAACCACCAGGGCGAGATGGGTAATGGACTGTTTCAACTAATCCTCTTTCACTACAGGTATCTATATAACGCCAAAGCGTCGTTCAACGAAATTTTCCTCACTGTTGGCATTCAGGAAATCAATAATGTCTCCTATGACCGCTTCAGGTGGTTGGAGAGCCCCTTTTTGGGATAGTTCTTGAAAAAAACCACTTGAGGGGAATGTCTCGGGATCCGCAGACCGGGCTGCTGTCTGCATGGGCGTGTCTACCACGCCTGGCTCATAGCTTAGGATGGCTGCTTTGCGTTTATTTCCCTCAGCATGCATTGCATCCAGCTCTGCTGCAAGTGTAAGTCCCGCTACTCTCAGGGCCGCCTTGGAGCCACCATAGTCACCGAGACCGGCGACCCCCATACCAGCCGCACCAGATGAAATATTCACGATCCTCAACCATGCTTCAGGCCTCACACTGCGGAGAGCCAAACCCATAAGATAGACGGGTGCGATAGTGTTAACGGCGTAGACCTGGGACAGTTGTTGCGGGTCGCTATCGGCCACTGCTTTATAGGCTCCGGGTAGGGCGGCATTGTTGATCAAAGCAACTCGATTCCACTGTGAATTGCTAAGAATGGGTGCTAAACGCTCTTCGGCAACACGCTTCAATTCAGACATGTCACTGAGATCAAGCACGACATGTTCGTAGGCCGGATTATCAAAACTGATGGTCCTGCGTGCCACACCGACCACTGTCCATCCAGTGCTTATTAGAGCTTCTGTCAGGACTGCCCCGATACCCGAACTGCTGCCCGTAACCAGGGCAATACGATCATTTTCAGACATTTAATTTATCCCTATTCATGGCTTTGGTTTTTCGCTGACTTTATCAAAGATTGCTTGCAGTTGTTGTTGATTCGGTGTGAATGTAGACTTTTTAGATTGTATTAAAAGAGCTGTTTAAGGAAGTGACCATAGGGACTCCGGTTTCGCGAAAAGGGGTTGCTGCGGAAGGTCTTTGGATAAATCGAGGAGCCCTCCGTTAAGTCCCGTCTGGACCAGATAGTCCTGTTTCAGTTTCATGTTCCGATAAATGGCACTTCGCTTTCCTGACAAAATATTGGCATAGTGAAAAAGAGCCGTTACCCCTACAGTGAAAACCGGCAGGCCTGGACCTGTTTCGTCTCGGTTAAAAGCCTGAAAAGCCACAATAGAATAGAGTGTCCCCGCACCGATGACCATAAATGCCTGGGCGGCATCAATTGGATGATCAGCGTAAAACTGCCCCAAACCGGGAAGGAGTGCCGACATCCAGGCAGCCCGCCGAGGGCTTTTCAGACTGGCAGAAAATATTTTAAAGTCTCTTCTCTCATCAGCATCAAAAACAGCTTCACTCAATGGATTTTGCCGTTCTGCTGTGAGAATAAAGAAACGCTTCTTAACAGGCAGGATGTGCTCGTTCTCCAGGTCACTAAAAATTCCATAGGCCATCCCAAACTCATTTAGCTCAATCAATGAGTAACATAGATTTGACTTCAGGCTGTCAACGTAGCTCTCTGATAAAACAAACGATCCCTGCAGAGCCCTTTTATAAAGAGTTTTTGCTTTCAGGTGCTGGTCCTCGAGTTGGTAAGTATAAGCGATGGCAGCCAGAACTTTTGGGTGAATCAAGCTGTCTGGGTGTTGGTAGTGTTTATAAAGCTCAAGCCTGGCCAGAGCGTATTCTGACTCCTCCATGAGCAGGGGAAGCACATCCTGGCCTGAAGCAGGGAGGCTAATCAGTATACAGATAAATAAGGAGACTGTCCGGGATATCATCTCTATACACCACTTGATTGGCTCGCATTACAGCTTCATAGTTTTGAGGGATTTTGTGGTTTTCTCGATAAAAGTAGCGATCAATGAAAAGGGCCGTCCCCTTTAGAACCCCATTTTTTTCAATTGCTGCGACAAAAAAACTGCTGCAAGAGGTTTCAAAAGGACATCGATGAATGGTTTGGCTGCCAATTTTTGATTGATACAGTTGATTTGCGCCTTGCAGGGAAGGAGCCTGAGTCTCTGTTTCAGGGGGCTCGGCCATTTCCTGCAAATACAGCGTTTGGGGGGCGAGAATAAAAATGGCCAATAGTAATGAAAACCTATTGGCCATTAAAACGTTCCGAAACAAATATTATTCCTTTTCTAGAAGAACGGGAACACTTTGTCTTTGATTATTTTCACCAAGATAGGAAACGACGGCATAAAGCTCTTCGCTTCCACCATCCAGAGCAGCCATCTCAAGGGTAACAACAATCTGTTCTGGTTCCAGAACCCACATAGCGCCAGTCAGTGCATCAACGACACCGCCAGGAATTCCGCCGCAAAGAATATTACCCAGAACCATCATATTCAGAGTCTGGTCGACCATAACCGTTTTCTCTTTGTAGCCCATCATGTTGACGGTCACATTATATTTGTATTTGCGTTTCAGGTTTACTGAAGCAGGCGTGGTGCCTTCAAACATGGGCACTCCACCCGTTGTTGTGATCACAATGCTAGCACCTACAGGGCTTGATGTTACAGCAACATCTTGATTGTCACCACCACCGAGTAGATAGGCACAGCTAGTTAACAGCATTACCGATAAAACGAACACGAACAGTTTTAGACTTGTTTTCATGGTATTCCCCATTTTGTGGATTAATTGATGTACATAACCGTTATGTCAACACCCTTTTTAATCCGATATAATTATGTCAAATAATTACGTGTGAATCTGTTCCAATTTGTTCTGAAGCGTGGCGTAAATTTATACTTTTCAGCCTGTATTAAAAGCCTTGTTTGAGTAAGCGGCTTCCGCCATGCTGCTCTCATCTCGACAATTAGCGTGCTTTGCGCAGCAGAAGCTGCCTCTCGTCTGCCCGGACCGCTTTGTTATAGTACTCTCTGAAAGCGGGATATTTGTCTGGTGTGATGATACTCTTTTTATTCACTATACGACGACTTGCCTTGATAACCCCCTGGTCATAGCTCATATCGACCTGATAGTCAGCGACCTCGGAACTCAAGCTAAGCGTTTCTTCCAAATCCATTGGCTCATAGCCTGCCGGTAATACAATTTCAATATCTTCCCAGACCGTATCTGTTGGAAAGCGGTATAAATAATCAATGTCCCTATCTTCACTGGACAAGGATCGCCGAGTATCCAGAATGTCTGCCCAGGGAATTTTAAGCAGTTTCATACTGCTGGCATCTACCAGATAGTATGGAACCTTAAAGGAATATGAATAAGTCAATTCATTTTTAATTGTATGAACATCCTCGATAGAAAATTCAGAAAGAAGGAGATTGGGAAACTGCTGCGAGAGCGTTTCGCTCATCTCTTTGAGTTGGTCTTCAGCTCCTTTAAAACGGTACGTGTTCCTGAGGGAGGCGCCTGGGGCAAGGATCGGAAGGGATAATTTTGAAAAGCCAAAATTGACGGCTCAACAAATGAACTGGTTTTGAAAGTGTTCCTAAAACGAAATCAGGTCCCCGCTCTTTAAATCGTGGGGCAAATATAGACATGATGATTTTATATAAAAGCAGTGCTTTATTGCAATGCCCTCGACCAGCTGTGTGAGCTGGACTCAACTTTACGAACAGTCATACTAAAGGCGTAAATCGAATAAACACTCTTGACCCCAGGTTTTGAATCAAGATCCTTCCACGCGCTCAAGGTGACCAGGAGAGGGGCTGTGTGGTGGTTATTTCCAATGTCTGATGGAATTGGCGTAATATTCTAGAACCACGTGTGAGTGGGCATCAACACGGAGCAGTTTTGCTTCTGCCTGAACCAAACCGCGCCCAACCAACATGCTCAAAGCATGACTCAAAACGCTTTCACGGGCGCTGTCAGATATATCGATGGGAGCCCCCTGGGCTTTTAGGGTATCTATCCTCAGGGCTGCCTGAGATTTCAAATCCAGTTCACTTTTCCAAACATTGCGATTGATCAGGAGGATTTCAGACATGAGTGCTACAGGCAGGATGGGAATCACCGATCCAATTTTATTCATGAGCAAGTCAGCCAGGTCTTTGACCTTTTCAAAGCGCTCTTCCTGTGGATACTGACTAAAATTAACCTGATTGAGATCACAATACTGCTTCACCGAGATCGGTGGACCAAAATTCACACTGGCATATCCAAATCGCCGCCAGCGGACCTTGCGGGACAAGGCGGATATTTTGTAGATAAAACTTGCTGAGGTCTTCAAAACAAACCAGGTGCCTCGACGTTCTGCCGCAGGATCTAACTTTCTGATCAACGTGCGATCTTCGATAACTCGATCGTAGTTGATCCCAACAGGAACAAAGACAATATCCTTGTCAAACTCTGGATGATATCCCCGGAGCATATAATCCATAAAACCGAGACGAGGTTCCAGCATGGCACCGTGCTTGGTTAAACCACCCTCAGGAAAAACAGCCTGGCAAACACCGGCCCGAGTAGACAAATGGACATAACGTTCCAGTATTTTCCTATAAAGGGGGTTGCCAGAATTTCTGCGGACAAAAAAGGCACCCATTGATTTGATGAGCGATTGAAGTGGCCAAATCCGCGCCCATTCCCCAACAGCATAGGAGAGCGCCGTCTTTTCAGCCACCAAAAAAGAAACCAATACATAATCCATATTGCTCCGATGGTTCATGACAAAAACCACGCTGGAGTCCTGAGGAATGTTTTTTAACTGATCCTCGTCATAAAAGCCGACACGTACCCGGTATATGAGACGGGCAAATTTCCGGGCCAGCCAATAACCAAAGCGGAAATAGACATAAGCATTAAACGCTGGGACAATTTCACTGGCGTAGCGTTTGGCTTTTTCCTGAGCGACAGCCATGGGCATTTCATTATCAACAGCATGAACTTTAACCGCCTCAATGACTTGATCATCAAAAACCAACTGATCAATTAAGCCCTGGCGACGGGTGAGCTGGAAGGGTCGAATTTTTATATCCAGACGTGAACTGACTTCATCCATGACTTTTTTGACCCGTTTGCGCAAAACCCAGCGTAAACTGGGCATCAATAAACGATCGAGAACCATTATGGCTGCGAAGAGCAACAGGACGGTAAATGCCCAGACAGGAAGGGTGATCGAATTATCCATTCTGATATAAGCCTTTCAGTGCTTTTATGCGTGCTTTGTAATACCTCTTGTAGCCTTCTCTCGGGGTCTGGCAGAGATATATTTTGCTGCCATTTTCCCTAAAATTTTCATTGTCTATGAAGGACTTCAATTCCACTTTTTCAAAAATTTCCGGTAACAGGCTATCTGGATTGATTTCCAGCTCGTTTCCTGCGTGAACCCAGATCATGTAGTCTTTTATCAGGCTGTCTGGAGACCAGAAAACAAAACTGTCATTGAATGATATGGGTTGGGGAAGCCGATGTTGCTTTCCGTAAAACATGACAGCACCCGCCTGTCCATAATGATAGCAAAAAATATCGCAATCAGATTGCTGTTCAGGGCTAAGACTGAGATAGAGATCGCTGACCTTTTCTCCGATTTCCTGCCAACCCGTCATATCGGCCATATCCTGAGGAATATCATGGGATACACCATCTTCCCAACTAAAGCCTTTTTCAGTTCTGATTTTTTCCACAGTGCTAAAGGGAATTCCATCAAAGGATTGGGAGATATACAGGACTGACAACATCGAAAGGATCAGGAAGCCAATCACATAAACCTGATATTTAGTGATGTATTTTTCGATGAAATAGGCGCCAAAAACAAACAGCATGGGATAAGCACCCAGGCTATAATAAGACTTACCGCTCCCCAGCACCAGAATCACGAGTACAAACACATAGAGCATTCCAAAAACTCTATAATTCGTTTCCTTTTTATAGAAGAACAGCATGAGGAGAGCGCCAAGCCAGATCAAAATGGCGTGGGAATTCATAAGCAGCTGGTCAATAAAGAAGCCTGAGAATCGGACATGAACCAGCTGGGATTCACGCAATTCAGCAAGATGCCTGAATACGGGCCACTGATGTCTGAACTGCCATAATAGATTGGGTAGAATAATGACCAGCCCCAAACCCACAGCATACGCGAAGTATTTGCTTTTATAAAAATAGCGATAGGGAGAAAAGAGCAGGGCCAGACCCAGGGCTGTGTCCAAAAAGACAATGGAATATTTGTTTAGAAATGCCAAACCGAAGACCAGGGCGATCCAGAGCCAGAATTTGGGGTCCTCTCTTTTGATCATCAGCAGGAGCAAGTATTCAGAAAGCAGCCAGAAAAACTGATTCAGGCTTACAGGCTGAAAAAGGGAATTGGTGTGCAGGTAGGCTGGTGAGAGGATAAAGGCCAGGCTTGCCAAGACGATAGCCAGGGATTTGCCACCTAGCTCTCGGACTGCCATACCAATTATTATTACATTGGCTCCACCTATCAGCGCTGGAAAAAAACGGAGCCCGAATGTGGTATTCCCAAAGATCAGGGTGGCAATTTTTCCCAAGAGGGCGTTGAGTGGTGGGATGGATGAAAAGCCCCAGGCCAGATGCTCACTCTGGGCATAATAGAGATAGGCATCCCTATGTAATTCAAAATTTGAGTAGCTCAGGAAATGAATCGCTATCTTTAACGACGCGAATCCCAGTATCAGTTTCCATTCGGAGGGTAACGCTTTAATGCTTTTGAAAAAATTCAATGAAGATCTCGCATGTTGCCTACCTGCTCTTTTTTAGGAATGGACTCATCCATTTAATACTTGAAAATTGTAAGGCATCCCAGCGGTTTTTTAAGGCTGGTGGTGGTCAAACATCATTGTGACCTGAATCGTCACAATATAGTCTTTTGCAGGCTGTTTTTAACAGTAAAGCTGGGAACAGAGTCTGGCTCCCTATTCGCGGGTAAGTTGCTCCGCCCGTTCCCGTGTTTTCAGTAGCGCTTCCGGTATGCTATTTTTGCTCAAAATATCAACGATCCACTCCAGCCCAAAGGGGATTGGTCCGGGATCCGTATACACATGGTAGAGGAGCAGTGTGCTTTTGGACGATCGAGATATTAATAGCCAGTATCCGCTGGTCTCGACAATTGTCTCTGCTGGTTTTAGGCCTGGCCAGGGCTGAGAGGTCCATTCGATTCTCGCTGTTTCGGGGTCTGATTCAAGCATACTGATCAGGATGCGATATTTCTTCACTTTACCGAGGGGCAGATCCAGTGTAAAACCAAGAACCGTCGCTTTTCCCACCTGTTCCAGGGTGGTGACTTCGCTGACATTGGGCATGAATTCTGGATATTTATCATAGTTGGTGATGATTTGAATCAGGATCGCCAGAGGAGCGTTCGCTACACCAACTGCTTCGAAGGTTTGTCCTGCTTTTGCTTTAGTACTTAGCTCGCGCACAATGATTTCACCCTGACCAACCAATGTTTTTTCTGATTCAGTCATCACAATGTTGTCTGGAATTTTTAAAGCCTGTGCATAGCTGAAAGGACCTATGAAGCAAAAAGCCAGAACGCCTGTTTTGATTCTTGATACGGTCATAACCATCAATCCTTTATTGGGGTGCTAATAAAAGTGGAACTGTTTTAAAACCCTTATCTAACCGTTTTTTGCCTGAGTTCTGCAATTACTCAATAATCAATTCGACATATACGGGCATGTGGTCTGAAGGAAAAAAACCATCAAATGTATCTGAAAGGGTGGCGTGTTTCAGCACCTTGATCTGGTTTTTCACAAAGATGTAATCAATGGGACCAGACTCCGAATTCAGCGATTCCAGGTCAAAACCATTAAAGGTCCTGTTTGGACCGTGATGTGGAAGTTGAGAGATACTTTTGGAATCCATTAGTGCAAGACCCTCTCCCTTGATGCCTTTGCTAATAATCTCATAGGGTTTTGATGTGGGATCAGCATTGAAATCACCGGTTAAAATCACAGGCTCAATGCCAGCGATGGACTGGATCTTTGAGAGCAATAAGCTTGCACCCTCCCGGCGGGCTTGCTCCCCACGATTATCCAGGTGAGTATTAAAATGGTAAAATGTCTTTCCTGTTATTTGATCTTTAAAATGTCCCCATGTGACAACACGAATCCAGGCTGCATCCCAACCCTTTCCTGGTTGATCAGGTGTCTCAGATAGCCAGAATGTGGCTTGCTCCAACAATTTAAACCTTTCTTTGAGATAATAAATCGCCATGAATTCACCAGCGGCCTGACCATCATCTCGTCCGACTCCTATCCACCCGTATTCTGGAAGGCTTTCCTCAAGGTCGTTGATTTGATCAAGAAGCGCTTCCTGGACACCAAAAATGTCAGGCGCATAAAAATGAAGCATGCTGGTAGCCATCTCCTTGCGATGAGGCCAGGCATTGGCACCATCAGAAGGCAGATTGAGTCGAATATTGAAAGTCATACAAGTAATTACCGCTGTTTGCGTATCTGTGCTAGAACACTGGAATAGAAACAGACTTAAAAATATTTGACTGACTCTAAAAACGTGCTTCATTATTGCCTTCCATGTCTGATTTGAGATCTCATTGATGACTAGGGGAAAAAACATCTGGGCTTTTGAACCCAACCAAACTGCAGGGTAGACGAGACCAGGAAACCAATTAGCAACTTTTTCATCCTTAAACCTTTCTTTTTGCCACTTGCTCGATTCACATTTAACAATACTTATTGTTGGCCAGGCAAAGCCTTCTCTGTGGTGGCTTTACGTGATGACCGCGGAGTCGGAATCGTTTAACAGGTCCGAAAGGCTCTCGTTTCCTGCGCCAACGTCCAAAGATACACGGTTTGCACCAGCCTTAAGGCAGGACAGTAGAATTTCTCGGTCAATCGGAATTCCACCAGCAATAATTCCCAGGTCTTCGCCGAGAACTGATCGCATGAGTGAGATGGATTCAACCAATTCCTGAGATTTATGATATTCCGTAGCATTTTTTACATCATCAACGCCCGCTTCACGACAGAGCAGACATGCTATGATGATTTGCATGGGTTCAAGTTGGCCGGTTTCCAGAATAACCGTGAGGTTTGAATCGGGGCAGGCGTGACGGACAGCCCGGAGCTCTTCAAAGACTTCCTGAAAATTGGAGGTTTTCAAGAGTCCCCTGTTGAGGACCATTTCCAGGGTCTCGGCGCCCTGACTAGCGGCCAGTTCGGTTTCAAAGACTTTGGTTTTGGCATGGTTTGCGCCCAGGGGAAAAGCTACGACGCAGCTCACTGGTATTTTTCCATCCAGAAGCTGGACACAGCGCTCCACATGGACAGGGTTAACACAAACACCAGCAACCTTGAGTGTCAGCGCGGTTTTACAGAGTTTGTTAATTTCTGAGATGGAGGCATCTGCCGTGAGCAAAACCAGCTCTACCCTGGCGGCCAGCTCTGCTGGATGGTCTTCGGAAAAACCGGCACTGGATGCAGGCTGATCCTGCCAGTTCTCCAGTAAAAGCCTGGCTCTTTTATGATATTCCTTGATCACAAGGTTCATTATGGCAAATCCCTTCCATCGGTAAATGCTGGTTGACCCCAGGCATAGAAAACCTCAGTACCACCGTCGGGATGGTTCCGACGATAAGTAATGCGTGGACGGACATAGTGTTGAGTTTCTCTGAGGCGAAAACTTGCACTGGAACCCATTACGGTTGAAAGCACCCGACCTTCTGGACCTATAAATTCAATCTGGAACCCCGTTCCTGATTCGGCTTCCCATTTTCCTTTTAATTCTGGTGACATCAGCTCCGTCGCGGTTTTTTGTTCATCTACCACAACCTTATACTTTTTCTGGGAGGCGGAACATGCTTTAAGTACAATCCCGTTACTGGCATAAAATGAGCCTGTATTCATGGCCTTTGTAATGGCTGTCGCAGTAAGCTGTGGGGTATTCACCATAACCCAACCACGACCAGGATTTGAATGAGCAGAATCGATTGACACGAAGTAGTGAGCATCATCGGAGGAAACAGCAAAGACGGTCATTCCGCGGGTCAACAGCTCGTCCCAGAGGGCTTCGGTAGATTGATGGGTTGAGTCGCCAGCATTCTCAACCAGGGGATGTCCATTATATAGCTCGAAGAGATATAGTCCCTTCACCGGCATGATATCCTCTGAAGTAACTGCGTATTGATAGTTTGGGTGATTCAGGATGGTTTTTCCACCGGCCCGTCTAGTTATATCCACGTGGTCCTGAATGATCTTGGATTTTATTTCCAGCGTTTTGTCAGACGTAACCAGGTGTTCAACGTTCATGGCTGTGCTATGGATAATCTTTGGTCCCGAGACTTCTTCGCCGGGAATAAGGATGAAATCGGCCCTCGGGTTTTCTGGGAGCTTAACCGAATCAGGGTCGATAAAGTGGTTGTGCTCACTGAGAATTAAAAAATTGTATCCATGATCATGATACCAGGCGGCAACGACTTCAGGGGGAGAATCGGCATGCCCGCAAATCACAGTGTGAGCATGGGTGTTCCCTTTATACCAGGCTGTCTTTTGGGCACAACTCTGAAGGATAACTAAACCCAGGAGGACCAGGGCCAGGTTTCGAACTCTTTTCATTGTGAAGCTCCTGCTTTGGACAAAAATTAAACTCGGTTCTGGTGCATCAAAGTTATTAAGCGTCTGGTGATCCCGCAGAGCGACACGACTTCAGCGCTGGTTTCTGGCGGCCCCCTTATAATCAGCAAAATGCTGGTCCGTAGTGCTTTTATAGCCACTGTAAAACCTTCTGGCAATCCAATTGAGTAGCGGATCGCTCATGCCATTCAAAAAAGCGTAGTTGCTATTATCCTGCTCATGGTGGGGCGTGTGGTGTTTTCTGGAAAGCAGGAGACCGCAACCGGCCAGGAACTTCACGACTTTGGATTCTGAAGTGTGGCACAAATAATGAGACACCTCTGCAACAGAAGACAAAACACCAATATAGACCAGAATGTAGAGCACAATGGGGCTGGCCAATGCAAATTTGAGGATCGCCAGGGTGGCGAGGAGATATGCTATGAGCCAAATTTTCGAACCTGTTTCATTGAAGTAAACCAGAGGAAGTGCTCGTTTTGTGTACATGGGCGTGTGATGATGGAGGTGGAAATTGGCTTCCAGTGGTCCGTAAATGGCCGTATAGTTTTCTTCGTGATCCATGATCATGTGGATCAGTCCATTGATAAAATCTGTAAGAATATAGGCCAGGCAAAAGGCTGCAATCATGCCGATCAGGGTAATGTCTACCGCTGACAGAAAATAGAGAAGCACACCCTGGAGGGAGACATTGACGGTGGCAACTATTTTACTGAAATAGGCGTAGCCTTTTCTGGAATTATACAGCTTAATGGCAGCATTAAACTGGGCTCGTTTTATATGAAGGTCAGAGATACAAACTCCTGTACTGTATTGAAAAGTTGTGTTGTTGAAGCAGAGACTCACCTGATTTCATGACGCCCAATCCGTAGATAAAAATCCATGGTGATAGTCCTTGTCGCCTGGTGATTACCCCAGACAATTTTCAGGGTCTCGGCCAGCTTTTTGAACCAGTCATCACCTTGTGCTTCAATATAGTTTCCAGTAGCAGACCAGGTGCCAAGATATGATAACAATTGATCCAGATTCCACTCTTGAGTGAAAGCAATGGGTGGAGGTTTGATTTCGTTAAAAGGAAAGGAAATGGTCTGATAACCGTTCCAGGCCAGGTGGTTCTGCGGTGCCCAATAAGCTTCAATCTTATCCAGAAGCTTCTCTTTGATGACACTGTCGATTTCTTCGGATATCCGAAACCATGAGTATGCCCAGGCGGCAAAAACTCCTTGAGGTTTTAGCACTCGTTGAACCTCTGGCCAGAATTTTTGCAGATCAAACCAGTGTAGTGCCTGAGCCACAGTAACCAGACTGAAGCTGTCGTTTGCAAAATTGGTTGCTTCGGCATGTTGGACACTATAGTTGACCCTTTTCTTCATGAGCGCATTGGAAATTTGCTCCGGACTTACATCGCTTGCTTCAATTTCTTGAAAATATTTTGCCATCATGATGGCGGCCTGACCTGACCCTGTCCCGCAATCCCAGGCTCGATTCAGGTCTGGACACAGGGAAGCCAAAAACTTGAATAGCGGCTCTGGATAATGAGGTCGGGCTGAAGCATAAAGCGCTGAATTCGTGCTAAAGAATTTTTGATGTTTTAAGGGCATTGTTTGTCTAGCTAACCGATTTAGGCCTGTTTGCTTATTTCTTGCGGCACAGCAATTCGCCCTTGCCAATGGGGACGATGAGGGCATCTACCCGTGTGTCGCCAAGTGCCCTGTTTAGCATGGGACGCAAGGTTATCTCATGGTTAATCGCGTTGTCAGCCACCAGGGCTATATATTTTCCTGTTTCTGGTGGTATCTGACGCAGTCGATCAAGGCGGGCGGTCCCGTCCGATCGATCTCGACTATCCAGTAACTCCAGGGCCTGCATTCGGTCAAGGATGGGCTGAGGAATATTATCAAACATGAGTTTTTCTCCCTGTCGTTTAGACACAGACCAATTGGTCTCGATGGATAAGCTATTATTTCCTCGATACAACTAAAGCTCTAAAAAAGATGACGCATAAAAATCCAGGTCGGTAATGAGTTGGAAGTCCTTGGAAACCCTGGTCTGTCCACCAAGATTATAAGCAGGTAGCAGAAAAAGGGCGAGAGATGAGCAATTCAGAATTTATCCATAGTGGTGACGCTAAAAAAGCCCAGGTGCAAACCATGTTTGATGGCATCGCCAAACGCTATGATTTTCTGAATCATTTTCTCAGCCTGGGAATCGATCTCTACTGGCGTCGACAGGCGGTAAAGGCTTTGTTACTTGAAGATGACAACCTTTTGCTGGATGTGGCCACCGGCACTGGAGACCTTGGTTTTGCTGCTCTCAAGACAGCCCGCATTAAAGTCATTGGTCTGGATTATTCATTTAATATGCTCGAACTGGCAAAACACAAAATCGAAGCTCGCAATCTTTCCGATCGCTTTGAGCTGGTTCAGGGCGATGCTGAAAACCTTCCTTTTCAAAACAACACTTTTGATGCCTTGAGCATTGCTTACGGCATTCGTAATGTAGGTACAATTTCAGCTGCGTTAAGCGAATTTTATCGTGTCCTAAAACCGGGAGGCCGGGTCTCAATTCTTGAATTTTCTGAGCCTGAAGGCTGGTTTTTTGGTCGGCTCTATCGCTTTTACTTTGATCATATTCTGCCCAAGCTGGCAGGCATGATGTCTAGCAAGTCTGCTTACAGCTACTTGCCTGAATCTGTTCGTCATTTTCCTGATCGCGGGGATTTCAAGGACCTGCTTTCCAGTGAAGGTTTTCACCAGGTGGAACACCGGGATCTAACCTTTGGCGTTACGGCTGTTTATCGTGGTCTGAAGTAACCGGCTATATCATTTAGCACTCGACTTAAGAGGCTGTGTGGGAACGGGGGTCCAATAGTAGATTCTTATTTGGGGTTTTCAGTGCGGTAGCTAGGCAGTCTCCGCGTAACCTTATGATAATACACAAGATAGTTTAAGTTGTTATTTTATTAAGCATGGTGACTTGATTATGCATTATATCCTCCCCAAAGACCGCACACAAACCAGTATCATGCAACCCCGTTTGGATGAAATGATTGGAGTAGATGCCGATGTACGGATTCTGGACTTGCTCATTACAGAGATAGTTGGACAGAACCCTGGTAAGTTCAGATACAAAGGTAAGGTCGTGGCTATAGATGGCACCAAGTTGAAAGCCAATGCCAATCGTGAGATGTTAACTCGCAGTGGTCTTGAGAAACGCTTATCAAGGATGGCTGATGAGATGGAGGATTATCTATCAGAAATTGAAGAGAGGTCGATGGATACATCGTTACCATAATCAGGAATGGCGTGATCGTTATCGAGCCAGGATACAAACCAGAGCAGTCAAGGCACTGATAAATCAGAGAAAAACAATCGTAGAACATCCCTTCGGAACGATAAGAGCCTGGATGGGAAAAACTCAATTTCTATTGCGAGGCAGACCTAAAGTTCAAACTGAAAGAGACTTGTATTGCACCGTTTATAACATGAGGCGGATATTAAATATCGTCTCATTTACAGATTTGAAGGAAATGATAGAAGGATATGACTGGGAAATGGCTTGAGAGAGTTGTTTTCGGTGATCTTGATAATAATAAGTCAATTAAGCGGAGATATAATTTAAAAATGGCGTAGAATACCGAAAAACAAAACCCTGCAAGCATATTCTCACACAGCCTCTTAAGTCAGGTGTTACTGAGATCTTGACTATCGGGAGAATTCTACGGAGAAGATGGAGGTGCTGCCAAAGGTCGCCATGGGCTTGACGGCATAGTCCAGCTTTACCTGTCCGTGCTGTCCATTAAGACGAATACCCATACCCATTGTCCAGGAATCCTGGTCATAATTGTGGCGATAGCCTCCTCTGAAGTAGACTCTTTCGCGAAGGGCATATTCAGCACCAAAATTTAGATGCTCTGGTCCATCATTGGGATGATCAGCATCCAGAGCCAGCGTTAGACGGCTCAGCTGACTCTTTAACAGAGCATCTCCTGGTCCAATCACAGCCATACTCACGCCAATACGAATCAAAAGGGGTAAAGGCCAGGGTTCGGTTCGGAGATCAACATCTGAACTGTAATTGCCATTGATGTCATCATCAATATCGGCCTTGAGAATTAAATCGCGACCACTAAACTGAATGTCACCACCAAAGTTTGAGAGAACCATTCCAATTTTGAGACCATAAAAATCAGTCTCCAGAATGGAGCCTACATCCAGAGCCAGGGTTGATGCACTTTCGTTAAAAGCCTGGAGTTGTATAAATTTTCCTGTAATGCCCATAGATAATCGATCCGTGACCTGTCGGGCATAACCAGCGCTTACGGCTAAATCCATGACGCCATATACCAAACCGGTGCCTTCAGGGGCTTCCAGTGTTCGCACTGGTTGTTCACCCATGGTGAGGGCTGACACTGACAGGCCGATCCGTTCATTTGGGCGACCTGGTATCACCAAGCTCACATAATCATGAGTAATATCCAACAGCCAGTCGTTGTGGCTGGCAGTAGCAGTCATGCTCTGAAGACCGAGCATGCCGGCAGGATTCCAGTAAAGGGCTGTTCCGTCATTGGCAAGGGCAACAAAACCCCCACCCATGGCGGATGCGCGGGCACCAACACCCATTTTGAGAAAGGGAGCGGCTGTGGTGGCGACTTTATCAAATTCTCCAAAGGCAAAGACCGTGAGGCACAGAAGTAGAATTATCCGTCTCATTTAATCACCAGGAATCTTCCCAGGGTCTCATGACCGTCAGGGGTTTCTGCGTGATAGAGATAAACACCGGGCGCGATAAATTGATCATTTCTGGTGCGCATATTCCAGAAGGCAAAGCCTTCGCTGGTTTGGCCGTCCATGCCATGCTCAACTGTATCGACCAGTTCACCAAGGATGGTGTAAATTTTTATGGTACAGGCAGACGGAAGGTTGGTAAACATAAGCTTTTTACCAAATTCATTCGTCTCCCACGCATTGGTGACGATGTAAGGATCTGGGACCACAAAGACATTATCCAGTGGGTTTTCTGAACTGACTGTTACAGGGTTGACTGGGTTCAGTGGATTAAAGCTGTAGGTGATTCCCGGACGAAAGGGTTTGAAGGTTATCAGGGTAAATTCATCGCCATTTGAGGGAGCCACGGCATTAATAATTTCAATTTCATTGTCTTTGTTGATTGAAGTATCCGGCTTGTTGTTGGTAAGCAGATATAAATAATTTGGGATGGTGTCGCCTGAAGCTGGGTCAACATCAATTTTTTCCAGAATGAGCATGTCCACATGTTTTTCACGCCAGCCACCACTTCCAGACAAAAACCCTAAGCCACCAGGAACCAGATCCCAACCAACCGGGCTGTAATACATGGGTCTAATTTCTGCCGGCATGCCATGATTAAATTCAGCCAAAATGAGATTTTCGGTAACATCAATGGGATTGTCAGGATCTGTTATGACTTCTGCGCGTAATGGCAGATGTTGGGTTTGACTGTTGTAGTCACCGCTGAAGGCATCTAGCCACAGTGCCTCAACTCCCGTTTCGTAATCCACTATCAAGCGCCAATCATCAAAACTTTCAACCTCGCTGCCAATTGCCTGTCCAGATGGAACCAGATTGGGATATTTGCTTTCAATTCTCCAATCAAAGGTGCACGTATCACTGGCGACCCTGGTCCATTCAAGACTTTTCACTCCAGCTGAAGGTCCTTCCAGATAAATCAACAAACCATCAATTGAGATGATATTTTCGTCAGATTCTTCAACAATGAATTGACGATATACCAGGGTGTCTCCTGAGTTCTGACTCAGAACTGAAGCCGCTACGCCCTGTAAGGTTTGGCCATTAATTGTCGTATCAACATTTTCAAAAACAATCTGGTAGTCTTTGTTCAATAGCATCGCGGGGTCTTCCACCTCAACCGTTACCAGTCCATTACAGATGCCGCCGGTGGGCTCAAGGGCGCCGTAGCTGAGATCATTGGCTCGTTTTCCTGGAATGGCACGCACCGTATGATTCTCATGCCAGGATTGACCCTGGGCATTCATATATGATTGGGTGGGGTTCAGTGGATCTGTTTGGTCACCCTTGTCGTAAGCTGAGACGCTGTACCAATATTCGACGCCGTTCACGAGGTTGGAATCTGTGAATGTGTGTACCAAACCGGAGTTGTTCCCAAGGTCTTGAGGGAAGGCTGGGTCGGGACCGGAGATGTTCACACCGTAGCGTTCCAGGTCTTCTTCTTCTGAATAATCGAAGATGGCAATGGGATGAAAGCCTACAATGTTCCCGTACACATCGGAGATTGGTTTTCCCCAGGTAAGTCCGGCGTCGGAGCTACGATAAACGCGATAGCCTTCGAAATCCTGCTCACCTGTCCAGGCATCCCTGGAATTTTCTGATCTGGCATCCCAATGCAGGGAAACTGTTTCATCACCGGGAATAGCATGAACGCTGGGTGCATCAGGTGGACCTGAACCTTGAAAGTACAGTCTGTACATGTCGGTAGCTACACGCACATTGGACATGAGATCCGTGGTGTCAGGGTTGTCAGCGACGCTTCCGGCATCACCCATGATCAGGCCAAACGACAGGGTGGTCATGGAATCGGCCTTTAGGTCAAAGGGGCCTACTGAAATGACATAATTGATGCCATTGCCAACCCGGGCTGGCTCACCAGCGCTTGAAAATTCTGGATAATAACTGGCCAGCGAATCCACGCCGGTATAATCAATACGTTGATCTGATCCATGAAAATAATAGCGTGGGTCAGCCAGATGCTCCAAGTCTCGTTTACTGCTCATCAGAGCCCACATTTCCTGATCTGTTGCGGGAGAGGCTTCCCGGGAAAAATGATGAAAATCAGTAATACCGAGCTGTCCTGGCGTATCAAAAACACGGATTCCAACCATACCCAGAGGATCGTTGGTGTCATTCCAGGCGCCGTCTGGCTTGTTGTCAAGATCATAGACATAAACCAGGTCTTTGATTTCGTCACCATCGCTGTCTATAAAGTTCAGGTAATCATGATTGTCAAAGTCTGGGCGGAATTTTGAATACAGGCCTATATAGATGCTATCAAGATCTTCGGCGCCATCATTAAAAAGTTTTAAATCCCAGAAAACGATATCTTCAGCGTAGGGTCTGCCATATGAGTAGGCCGTTTGTTCAACGGTGAGCCCGTGACTGCCCTGGGGGTTCTGGGCGTCATTGTAGGTACAGAACAGATCCCGATCTGAACTGAATTGATTGGCTGCTTCAGCCAGCGAGAGAGCGTTTGGGTGCTCGTTAAGTTGCTCGGAGGTCAGGCTGTTGATATCCACGCGAAAGTAACCTGGCCAGCCCTGGCCCGGCCAACTCTGGGTAAGATCACTGCTGGCCATAAATGGAGTGTCGTCAGATTCGGCGACCAGATCTCCTGAAAACTCCTGGCCTCTAGCATCGTCTGGAGGTAACCAGTCCAAAATTTTTGACTGGCTTTGAGTCTCGGTTTCAATGACATTGTTTTCATCGATACCAACCATGAAACCCATTCCAAATGAATACTGGCGCTCATATGCTGCTGATGCTGGCCAATGAACAGCATTGGTGAAATAGACATGAAAACTTGAGAGCGTGCCGAAGTTTCCGGTATTAACCTGCACCTGGCCCTTGTCCAACACGCCAACAGCTTTCTGGAATATTCCAGCCGGTTTGTTCAAATGGATCAATTCATTGCTGCTATGGCAAGAGGCGCAATCCTGGGCAAAGTCAGGGCTTGCAATCATCCAGAAACAAACAACAAAGAGTAAACTTCTTTTCATTACCACCCTACGCTTATACCCGCTTTTATGGCTCTTCCGGGACCCAGCTTGGCCGGGTTTAAATTACTGTCATCACTTGAACCTACCAACCCCGTGGAACCTTGATCAAATGGTTTTCCTGTTCGGCTGTTAACATTCAGAACATTCTCATGATCGGTGAGATTCATAACCTCTAGAAAAAGGGCTGGTTGGAGCGCGCCAATAGCGACTTGTTTTTTGACCCGCAGATCCAAACTGTAGATCCAGGGCTTTCTGGCAGAATTTTCCTCAACCTGAATAGTCGGATCTACAAAAGGCGTATAAGGCAAGCCACTGGCGACATTCAGCAGCAGGTTCGCATTGACATTGGCCAGTGGTGTCAGACCCATCAAGGAGCCGCCGCTTTTAGGTCCGCCGCGGTAGGAGAGATTCAGGGAAAGGTCATGACGTTGATCAAAGTCAAGATAGTATTCTTTGTGGGGAATTTCCTCGTTTTCATAGGCTGAAAAATAACCGGAAATCGGTGAGGAATTATTCCCTCTGGCTACTGAAAGGGTATAATTAAGGTTGGCGCTGAAGGTTCCGCTGAATTGACGATCAAGGCTTAGATCCACACCCTTTACGCTGGCATAATCGGTGTTGGTGTAAACCACCACCGGGATTGAGATAATCCGATAGGATTGGGTTGACAAGAGATCCCGAATGTCTTTGGACCACACAGTGGCAGTCAATATGGTGATGGGTGAGAGGGCTTGTTTCACACCAACCTCAAAAGCCACCGTTTTCTGTGGTTTAACGCCGGCGTTTCCCACCAGCGGCAAAGCAGCGGAGATGTCCTTTTCAGAATTATATGTCATGGCATTAAAGTCAGGACTCTGGAAAAAATGACCATAAGAAAAGTGAAAAACGGTGTTTTCTGTTACTGGATAAGCCAGACCAATTCGGGGACTCCATTTGCTTTCCACTGGAGCATCAATTACCGGAGCCGAAATCCAGTTTTGTACACTGGAATCCCAGACTGCAAAGCTGCTGATATCCTCCCACATGCCGATCCTGGGGTCGATGCGGTCATAGCGTAAACCCAGATTCAAGATGAGATAATCAAACTCGATTTTATCCTGAAGAAAAAATGACATTTCATTGGGAGTGTAGGTGGTATCATCTTTAAAATTTGTACCGCCCAGCCAGGGATCCTCTTCCGAGTAAATTTCTAGATTATGGCGGGAGTAGTTAAAACCACCTTTCAAGAGATGGTCTCCAGCAGCATAGGTTGAATTAATGTTCAGACTTTTTGTATGGCTCAAATTGTCTTTATAAATGCCTTGATTACCTGAAGCATAAAAATACACGCTGGCATCTGTCAGGGGTCGCTCGTAGTCAGCTGGATCCAGGTCTCGTACTCCTGTTTTAGTTCCTACATCCTGACTTGAAATGTGGATATTATAGAACCAGGCCTCAGACAGGGTGTGTATCAAACTCAGAGATAAGCGGTCATTGCTTTTAAAGGTGTGGGAATTGTTCTGAGGTATGTATTTCCAGCTATGTGAATAATTCTGATAGAGTTTGCTGGAACTGTGGAGGTGGGCTCCCAACTTTAGTTTAGAGCTGATCTGATTGCTCAATCTCAGCTGCACATCCTGATTGATATCTGCGCCATGGGCCAGAGGACTTGCTTCTGAGGAATATAGACCGGACAGGTAGTAGCTGAAATTTCTCCACAATGGGCCACCCAGGCTGAGACTGGCCTGTCCATTTAGCGGAATCTCCATGAGAGGGATCAATGCACTTGGATAAAAATCCGCTGGAGCCGAATTGTAATAACTGAACAGTCCTTCTCTTAAATCCACGTATTGAAAGGCTGTATCTTCATCGGCATAATCTGGATCCAGATACGCAAAAGCTCCGGGTTTATGGTAGGGCGATTCGTTGAGTTGATCCGAGGTGTACTCAAAGCGGCCGTGGAATTTGTCACCGCCTTCTTTGGTCACAATGTTTACGACAGAAGACATCGCCTGTCCATATTCAGCATTGAAAGTCCCGCTGATAACTGTCATTTCCTGAATGGCATTCTGGTTAACGGTTCCGCTGAAATCACCTTCCATGGGATCTCTTACAATAACCCCATCAATCATATACAAGATTTCTTTGGTTCGACCGCCACGGACATGAATGCCGCCACTTTCGTCTGTCGTAAATCCGGCCTGGGTGGCCAGCACATCCTTAAAATTGTTCACGGGCATAGAGATGATATCTTCGGCGCTGATCACTCTAATGGTTGCTGTGGCGTCGCGTTGAATCAGAGGGCGGGTTGCCACCACCACAACTTCTTCCCGGGCATCCAGAGCAACAGGCTCAAGTCTGGCATTTAATCGCGTGGTGAAATCAGAAACGACCTGTACGTTCTGATGTACGGCCGTTTTGTAACCTATCATCTGAAATCTAACGGTATAGGAACCCGGTGGAACGTTGATTATAAAATATTCGCCGTTTTCATTAGCGGCTGTTCCCATGGACGTTCCCTCAATCAGAACATCCACTCCCACCATTTTCAGTTGTTCATTTGACGTGATTGTACCAGCCAGCTTTCCACCGACACCGGCGAGAGCGAGTTGGCTTAGAAATAAAAAGGCCATGAGGGGGCGAAAATATTTTGTCATTGTGAGAAAGACAGGCCGCCTCTTAAAAGAGGCGGCCTGATCGTCTTTATTTGTTATTTAAGCATAAGCATGGTTTGGCTTACCTGTTCGTTGCCCCTGATGAGTACGGCAAGGTAGGTTCCTGTGGAGACGAGCTGACCACTCTTATTCTTTCCATCCCAGGTTACGCGATAGCTCCCGGGCTGGATTAAACCCTGAGCCAGGGTTGTTACGGTCTCGCCTTTGATGTTGAAAATTCTCAATGAGGCCTCTCCGGCTTCATGGATATCAAAGGAGATGGTTGTTGAAGGGTTAAAGGGGTTTGGATAGTTCTGGTGCATGGCCATGGTCACGGGGCGATTCTCCAGTGGACGATCTACAGAACTTGGAGTATTTGCCACGACCGAATAATTATCAAAGTATCCAGCAAGTCCATCAACACCATCCTGTTCGAAGGAGAAGAGACCTGGCTGTCCCTGAAAAGCGCGACCTTCACTGTCATCTACATAGGTTCCAAGATCAATTTCATCATAGGAGCAGGCATAGGACACGGTGCTGTCAACAGGGTTTGTGTTGACAACGATTTTCATGTGATGCCAGCCTTCTGTCTTATCCACATTGTCAGCAGGGATGCTGGCGCTGAAGGTGTAAGCAAAGGTGCTGAAATTCAGTTGGTTGTTGTAGAGACGGAAGCGGTTGTCGCCATCAAAGTCAGCCACCAGTTTTACATAGTAGCCATGGGAATGGGGTCCCGAGTGTGAGGAATCGGCGGACGCCACAATACCTGTATAGGCAGAAACAGGGGCGTTTTCATAAACATAAACATCTGCTTCAACGGTGTAATTCATGTCTGTGGTTTCGCCAAGCAGCAAGATTGCTGCGCCTGAATATGAATAGTCAATATCCTGGATATAGCCAGCTTTATCGCCACCTCCGATAAGGATTGAGGGTGCAGCGGTCATATCGACAGCCTGGATCATTTCTTCATCAGCGCGATATTGTTGCCACTCGCTTACATCACCGTCTTCAAAATCTTCGGTATAGGCCTGACCAAAGGACAGGCTGAAGGTTAAGGCCAGAAGGCCTAGGATTAGAGTAGTAGCTTTTCTTTTCATGTAATAGTCTCCTCGTGGAATTGTTGTTGAAGGTAATTATGGTTAGTGTTAAGTGTTATAATATATTTAAAGTTGGTGACCAGCATGGCTCTGGTCAAGCTCTGCCCAGTAAATTGCCCAGCATTTCCTCAATTTCGTGTTCAGTAATGGAGCCTCGGTCAGCGCCCCAAAAAACCAGACCATGGAAAAGGCCTCCCATAGCTTTTAAGATCAAGCGGGGTTCCATTTGGGGAAATTCTCCCTCTTGAATGCCCTGCTCGATAAGTTCCATCAGAACCTTATAAAGACGGTTCTGATAAGCCTTCCACTCGGCACGCTCATTTTCTTCCGTGGTAAATGATTTTGGTGCCTGAAAAAGGAATTCATAGAGGGGACGGTCGGTATTCACAGTCTCAGCGATCTTCTTCAACATGGAGATGAAGGTACCTCGAGGGCTGTCACCACCCGCGATGGTCTCTTCGAGTTCACGCCAGAGACTTAGCCATCCATGGAGGAGGAGGGCATTAAAAATCTCTTCTTTAGATGTGAAATAGTAATAGAGTGTCGCTTTTCCAAATCCGGAAACACGAGCAATCTCATCGATCTTCGCCCCCTCTAATCCTTTTTCTTTAAAAACGGCTAGGGCACCCTGAAGAATTCGCACTTGACGAGCGACTCTTTCAGCTGATTTTCGATCTGTTGTCGCAGAATTGTCCATATCTCCCTAACCTTCAGTTCGACTATTCGAACGGTGGGTCGAATATTAGCAAAACCAGTGCCATAAAAAAGCTCTTTTTGAATGGGATTGTGAAGAGTTGCCCCCTTTTTCGGGTTTTGAGGGCAAAACGGGGCTTAATTTTTAGCTGAATATCTCTGATTTCTATTCATATTATCTTTTTGCCGATTCGTTTCCCATTTTTGGGGATTGCCCTAAATAAAGGCTTCGGGGCTTGTTCTTCTGACAAAACGCACAGGGACAAACAGGTTTTCATAAATCTATACACAGGTGATGCTGTTATCTGCGAAGATTTTTCAGGAAAAAGTCTTTTTAAGAGGTCTTTTTGCCGCTACCAGTCGAGAAGATATGCAAATATCAGGGGTGCGACGATGGTGGCATCCGATTCAATAATGAATTTTGGCGTGTCGATTCCCAATTTTCCCCAGGTTATCTTTTCATTGGGAACGGCCCCGGAATAGGAACCGTAACTGGTGGTTGAATCAGAGATCTGGCAGAAATAGCTCCAGAAAGGCGTTTCGGTCAGCTCCATGTCCTGATACAGCATGGGCACGACACAGATGGGAAAATCCCCGGCTATTCCACCACCAATTTGGAAAAAGCCGACCTGGTTTTCCCTGGTATTGTCTATATACCACTTTGACAAATAGGTCATATACTCAATCCCCGACTTCATCGTGGAGGGTTGAAGTTCACCCTTGAGACAGTAGGATGCGAAGATGTTTCCCATGGTGGAGTCTTCCCAGCCGGGTACAATTATAGGGAGATTTTTTTCTGCGGCTGCCAACATCCAGCTGTTTTTAGGATCAATTTCATAATAGGGTTCGAGAACCCCGGACAGCAAGAGCTTATACATATATTCATGGGGCAAATAGCGTTCACCATTTTGCTCGGCTGTTTTCCAGATGTCGAAAATGTGGCGCTGCAGTCTGCGGAAAGCTTCCTCTTCCGGAATACATGTGTCCGTTACGCGGTTTAATCCTTTCTCAAGCAAAGCCCATTCCTGTTCCGGAGTTAAGTCGCGATAATTGGGAACCCTTGAGTAGTGTGAGTGGGCAACCAGGTTCATGAGATCTTCTTCAAGATTCGCTCCCGTGCAGGAAATAATCTGGACTTTATCAGCCCGGATAATCTCAGCCAGAGATTTACCCAGCTCTGCCGTGCTCATCGCACCAGCCAGTGTGATCATCATTTTATTCCCTTTTTCCAGCTGCTGCTCATATGCCTGGGCTGCATCAATAACCACGGCTGAATTGAAATGACGGTAGTGTTCCAGAATAAAGTTGCTGACCGGACCTTTAGATTTCATGATATTTCTTCTTATACGATAGGAGTTTGTAATACAATTTCGCCGCCAGGAATTCAGGCGCATGGAGCCCCGGGATGGGCGCCAGTTCAACGATATCAAAACCAATGACATTGTGGTGTTGAAAGACCTGCTTAAGATAATTGATTGTAGTGTTCCAATCCAGTCCTCCAGGCTCGGGTGTTCCCGTTGCAGGCATGATGGACGGGTCAAAAACATCAAGATCAATGGTGATGTAAACGGGGCCCTTGATCTGCTGAAGCGATTTTTCTTTCCATGCTTCATTCAAATACATGTCTTCGGCAAAATAACATTGGTCCAGATTAATAAATTTTTTTTCGCTGACATCCATACTGCGAATGCCCAGTTGGATCAGATTGGCGTGCTTGCTGGCGTCATGTAAAGCGCAGGCGTGGTTGCAGCTTGATCCCAGATAACTTTCCCTTAGGTCAGCATGGGCATCCAGATGCACGATGGTCAGGTCTGGATAGGTTTCATAAAACGCTTTTAAAACGCCAATGCTTACAGAGTGTTCGCCACCAAAGAAGGTGAGGAATTTAGCTGTTTTCAAGAGGGCTTTTGTTGACTGATATACTGCTTCACACATGGATTCCGGTGAGGCGTTTTCTGTAATGGCATCTACAATATGAATCCCGTCCCTATACGCTTCCAGATCCGTCTCTATATCATAGAGTTCCATGTTTTCCGCGGCCTCAAGAAAAGCGCGGAAGCCTTTATCTGCGCCCTTTCCCCAGGTACTGGATCCATCAAAAGGAATAGACTGCAATAAGACTGAAGCCGTATCATAGTTGGCATAATGATCTTCTATGCCGGCAAAGTTTTTCATTTTTTATTGTAACCCAATATTTTAAACATTTCTTGAATGGACTGCTCTTCCCGGTAAACATAATCGATGAAATTGCCCTTTTCATCCCGATCAATGATCACGTGCTTGGGTGATGGAATCAGGCAGTGCTTGATTCCACCATAACCACTGATGGAGTCTTGATAGGCGCCTGTATGAAAGAACCCAAGATAGAGGGGTTGTTTATCTTCATTGTTATGTTTTGGCAGCAAGACCTCCTGGTTAAGATCTTCCGAATTATAATAGTCTGAGCGATCACAACTGATACCGCCAATGTTTACACGTTGATATTCATTGTCCCACTTATTGATGGGTAACAGGATGAATTTCTCATGAAGTGACCATGCATCTGGAATGGTATTCATCAGGCTGTTATCAATGATGTACCAGGTTTCTGTGTCATTTTGCTGCTTGCTTTCCAGAACTTGAAAAACAATGGCGCCTGATTCCCCCACGGTGTACTTACCAAATTCTGTAAAGATATCTGGCTCATCAATACTTTCCTTAACGCAGGCATCTTTAATGTTTGTAATAATTTCATTGATCATATACTCATACTGGTATTCAAACCCAAGGTGGTTTCGAATGGGAAATCCACCACCTAGATTAAAGGCCGTAAGAGATTCACATTCCTTTTTCAGGTCAATGTAAAGCTTGACTGCCCGTTGAAATTCACCCCAGTAGTAAAGCTCGTCTTTGATACCCGAGTCCACAAAAAAATGAAGCATCTGAAGCTCAATGTTAGGCTTTCCCTTAATATGTTCTTTGTAAAAGGGAATAATATCCGAGTGATTAATCCCCAGTCTTGAAGTATAGTAAGCAGATTGCGGTTCTTCGTCTATGGCCATTCTGATGCCAATTTTAATCTTATTGTCACCCGATAAGTCCTCGAGACGTTTTAATTCATTAATACTATCCAGTACGATGATGGAGTTCTCAAAGCCCATTCGTTGCATCGCGATTATTTTTTTTAAATAGTCGTCTGTTTTGTATCCATTATGGACAATATGAATATCTCTATCGATCTTTTCTTCTTTGAGCAGGGTTAAAATAATATCTATATCAAATGAAGAAGATGTTTCCAAATCCACATCATGTTTCACAGCCTCATTGACGACGTGATAAAAGTGATTGCACTTTGTGCAATAGCAGTAGTGATATTTTCCCTTATAGCTGTTCTTCTTGATGGCCTTTTTGAAGAGGTTGCGTGCTTTTTTTATCTGGGATCCAATTTTAGGCAAATAAATAAAGCGAAATGGTGTTCCATGTTTTTCAATAAGATATTTTAACGAAACACCATTAAAGGTCAGGTGTTTGTCCTGAACATCAAAACCTTCCTGGGGGAAGTAGTAAGTTTGTTCGATCAAGTCAAAGTAGGTGTTTTTCATGGTGCCAGCTGTTTTCCTTTATTTTATCCCGCACTTCTGAGTGAAGCTAGTCATTTACCTGGACTTTCATATACACTTATTAACTAGAGCTTCACTCGCAATGGGCTGGTCAATGCTGGCCATTGACCCTTGGCAACATTGCGCGCCCCCTTGAAAACAAGATAGGAGTATTTTCCATAATGTGGAATCAACTCACCAATTCTCGGTAAAGATTCAAGATCATCAGAAATCAAGACCAGCATTTTGGCCGCGATCTCTTCTTCGTCTGAGCTAAGGACAAAAGTGTGCCCGGCTCGTGGAAAGCTTTCCCCATTAATTATAAGTGTTGATTTATCCATCTGGATCTGTTTTGAGAGTTCTGGTGGCAGCTGGTCTGGATTCAGGACGAAAATCGCATAATTGCCTTCCAGTCCAACGGTAACCCGGTCGGTGGCGGAAGCAGGGGTTATGTCACCCTCCGTTAGGGCATCCCCAAAGCTTTTCAGAATGGTCTTCTCAGATTCTTTGTAGAACCAGAAATGCTTTTCTGGAGCGCCCATAGCCGCTGCAACAGTGGCTTCGATCTCCTGGGGATACAAATGACGGAAAAGGTCATAATCTGGATCTAATTCAAAAGCTGACGCTTTGCCTTTCACCTCGAGCTCGACAATAGCTACTCTGTCAGAGAGCCCAACGAAAGCATCTTGATCCTCTACACCCATAAATTTTAGTGGAATTCTCAAGTTGTAGAGATCAGCCCCTGTTTGGGAAACCTTAAACTTTACAGTGGTGATTCCGTTTTTGAATTCGGATTCTAGCAGGTCAACCCTGAGTTGGGGCGCGCCTACACGATCCACCCATTGAGGGATAACAAAACTCAAGTCCGTTCCCGAGGTCTTTTCATAAGCCGCCACCCATTGCTCCCAGGAAACGTTTTCACCTTTGTGGCTTGCAAACACATCGCGCCAGGCCTGGAAGAAGGCTTCTTCCCCAATGATTTCCTCAATCATATGAAAGATCATCATGGTCTTGTTGTAGCCAATGGTGCGGGTTTCAGCATTGTGCCGAGCTACGAAATCTCGAACGGGAAAATCATTTGATTCATTTACATAACTTTTGTACTGCTTGAGAATGTCTTTGCGGTAATCCCGGGCACTGGCAGGACCACGCTGTAATTTATAATGATAGTCTGCACCATAAACCGTTAAGCCTTCGCACCAGTTCCCTTTATCATAATCTACATATATGCTGTTGCCCCACCAGTTGTGGAGGACTTCGTGCCCTAATGAAGTCATAACGATAAAGGGCAGTCGAATAACCTGCTGGCCCAGCAGAGTCCAGGCTGGCATCCCGTAGCCTGTGGGAAAGAAATTTTCTGCCACAGTGAAGCGCTTGAAAGGGTATGGACCAATCATCTCAGAATACAGGTTCATGTAGTCTACCGTTGCCGGGAGATAGGTTTCAAAGAGACTGGTATCTTCTTCGAAGAAATAGCAATAAATATCAACAGCTCCCGCTTTCGCATGCTTTACAGAGAATGGAGCAGCCATAAACATCAGGCCATCTGATTGATAGGGATTGATCCAGCTTTGGATTTTGCTGGTGTCCGAGCTCACGCTGGCAACACTGTTACCATCAGCAATAGATTCCCAGTTCACAGGAATAGTGGCGGTTACTTGAAAACTCATGAGACCATCATTTCCGCGGGGATAATAGAACGAACCAGGACTAAAATAAGCCCCCTTCTCCATAATCGTTCCCGTGACTTCACGACCCACATTCTGGTTTGAAAATTTGACATCATTCACATCGGCATCGAATTCAGCTGTGTATTGGATGGAAAATGCTTTCTTTCCAGAGCTCTTTTGCTCAAAAAGAACCCACAAGGCGTCTTTTTGAGGGTCTAATGCTTGAATATTGCCAGCTAATTCAGAATTTATGTCATTGAGTCCGGTAGAATCGAGAATCATGAAACTGGGGTCATCATCACCAATCATTAATTTTGATATTTGAGCATTAGGTGCCAAATAAAACAGGTTTGCCCCTTCAAAGACTTGCATCTGCCCTTTATCTGTGAAGATTGCCTGGTGGTTTTCTACTGTTATACTAAAATCGAGGGAATGAGAAAAGAAAACCACCTCGCTAACTTCAGTCGACTGACATGACAGTATCATGACTCCTGTAAACAGACCTATTATTGCTCGTTTAAGTGTTCTCATTCTATCCTCTTAATCTTCTAGTCTTGAATTGAACAAACCTGCCTGGAAAAGTCTCCTTCGAAAGCCTCAAGCTCCCGGATCGCAAACGTTGAGGCACCACACTGAACTTGTCGAAGTGCTCCATAGTCGTGGAGATTCTTCCCTTCGGCCCCGCTCAGGATAACCTGTTAGCGAACCACGATAGAGATTGGTTGGTCGGCTCTTAGATATTTTTTGACTACGCGATTTACATCTTTCAGAGTCACATTTTTCAGCGCTTCCAGCTCAGCCTGGTCGTAGGTCATGTCATTTTCAAAAAACAATGATGTTCCCAGATAATAGGCCTGATTAATGCTGGAGAGACGTCGAAACATCATGCGCCCCAGATACATATTTATGGTTTTCTGCACGTCAGTCTCGCTGAGTTTTCCGAGGGTTTTGCTACTCATGAGCGTGGGAAACTGGGGAATCAGAACATCTGCGTTTTGCGGGCGTGTTCCAAGACTGATATAAAACAGAGCTTTGCTGCCCCGTACTGTTGCAGTGGCCGTCATGCGATAAGCCATTCCCTGCTTTTCACGAACATCAAAACTGATCTTGTCCGACAGGATTAATCCAAGAGCTTTGATGGCCGCCTCATCTCCCGGTTCAATATCCTTGATAAAACCCCAGAAAAGATATGAGCGCTCGCCACCGCCACTAACATCAATGGAGCTTGATGTCTTTTGGCTCAGATAAGCTTTATCTGTGAGTGGGAAGGTTTTTGAGGGTTTTTCTGCTGATGAGGTTAACAGTTGTTGAGAAATCGTGTTTTCTGGTGCAGGCGAAACAACGCTGACGATACGGTTGTTAGGGGCAAAATATAGCGAGGCAAAACCCACCAGACCAGCATACGTTAACTCCTTCTCCTGGACCTCAATGACTGATCCGTAGAGCGTGGAATCAACCAAAGCATCAAACAGGTCTTTAGCTTTATCTTTCGCGCCGTGCATCATGGATTGGGAAAAATTACCCTGGGCTATCTTGAATTCTGCCTGACTTGGTACAAAACCATTCATTTCCGCTTTGAGAAATGAGAGGGCACCAGGGAGGTCGTTAGCCAGACCTTCAACACGGATATAGCCAAAGTCGGGATGGAGATAGATATTATCCATGGGAATCCAGGGATTGTCATTCACGGTAAAGTTCAAGCCATACAGTTGACTCTGAGCCAACTTGGCTTCACTCTTCATTCGCTGACCAAAACAATCATGGAGAATCTTGGCTGCGTCAGTCCCATACTCTGCTTCATAAGCAGCCTTAAATTTGAACAGGTAATGGATAGCCAGCAACTCTGAGCTTGTATTCTGGCGTACTACCAAGCCCATTCCCCGTTCTGGCCCCTGGATCAGACTGGTCTTTATCTCTCCTGTTTCAGCGGCCGCTTCAGCAGCTTGAGCGTGGTGAAAGATCACAGCGGGCTTCACCTTTATTCTGAAATATTTCAATTTGTTTACTGCTTTGCTGTAGTCATCGACTGAAGGCAAGCTTAGAACGCCATCGATCCCGTGAAGGGAAAAATCCAGGGAATTATATATACCAAACATATGTGGTTTTTCCACGTTTTGCAAAAACGCTGTTTTCTCTTTCGTCGCCAGGGAAGCCAGAGTCGAGGACGAAATTTTGAATCTTGTTTTCTCAATCAGCCTATTCAGTTCAATGCTAATCTCTGATGCGTGCATTTCCGTTTTCAGATTTACTTTTAGCTCGACATAATTGGCGATCGGGCTGCTATGAATTTGAAACGATAAACCATCGACTTGATCGGGCCATGATTTTTTTAATGTTTTTTCAATCCGGTTCTGGTTGTCTTTAAGCGCCATTTCGAGGAGCTGGAGAAAGCCCTTGGGCTGTTCGACGGCCAATGGATAAAACTGGTGTAAGGTGGGCACTTCTCCGCCATAATAGCGGTCCAGCCAGGCGCCTGGAGTCAAATCGTTTCCCGGGGGCAGGCTGGTGCCTGACTTTAACAGTGCATCTGTCGGTCTGAAAATTGATCCCGGGGCTGCGGCTCCGTAGATTCTATTAATTTCCTTGAGCATCGAGGCACTATCAAAATTGCCTATCGCACTCAGAATCATATTATTGGGTCGATAGGTTGAATTGTAATAGTGATTTACAGCATCGCGAGTCATGTGCTGAATCGTTGCATAGGTCCCCAGGGTTGGCAGTGCAAGAGAATGGCCCTTATAAAGCTCTGCAGCCAGATTATACTCCATCTGGGTAGCTGGCTTCGAAAGACTCTGGGCTATTTCCTCCAGAACGATGCCTTTCTCTTTTTCAAATTTCTCTACAGGGAGGGTGGAGTTAAAGAGCATATCAGCCTGAATTTCCATGCCTGCGATCTGATGCTCTGCCGGCATAACCATCATAAAATTTGTATAATAGTCTCCCGTGTTGGCATTGTTATAACCACCAATCAGATCCGTATCATCATAGAGTTCTCGCTGCGTCCGTGTTTGGGTACCATTAAAAAGGAGATGTTCCAGCATGTGGCTCATCCCGCTGGTCTCGTAAGTCTCATAGGCCGAACCGGTTTTAATAATCACATTTACACCTACCATTGGTAGAGCTTTGTTCTCGATCAGCAAGACTTCCATTCCATTATTTAAGCGGTGTATTGACACACCTGGTTGAGCGGCAAGGACCAGTGTTATGCTAAAGATAAATAGAGTGATTCTGGATTTCATATCTTGCTTCTTTCTTTGTTCATACTGTTAGCTGGCTGATAATTTCAGCCTGAAAAGTTGTGTGACAAGAATTTCATCTACTTCAAGGAGAATGTCCATCTTGTCATTCTACTCCCATCATGCAGGGTTCAAGGCTCAATCCCGGTACTTTCTGACGTCCTTTGCGCTCTGGACTTCTTCGACTTAAAGTGACGATATACCTGTTTACGCCTTCCTTGTGATCAAAACCTTGGAATCCATTTCTTTCGGGATCTCAAGCCCAAGAAGATTCAGCAAGGTCACGCCGATATCGGAGAGCACCCCATCTGCCAGCTGGATATGGAGCTGAGGCTCTCCGGTAATGTAAAGCAGTTCCACGGGGTTAAGGCTGTGACTGGTACGAACCGCTCCCGTCTCGTAGTCAAGCATCTGATCCGCGTTGCCGTGATCTGCTGTCAAAAGTATCTGACCTCCCCACTCTAGGATAGCGGGAACAATATGTCCCAGGCACTTGTCCACGACTTCAACCGCTTTTACGGCAGCGTCAAAATTCCCGGTGTGGCCCACCATATCACCATTGGCATAATTGACCATGATAAAATCGTATTTGTCTTCGGTTAACGCTTCTAGAAAAGCCTCTGTAACATGATAGGCTTCCATTTCAGGATGATCGGCAAAGCTGGCCGGATCAAAGCGCCCCTTTAGCTCAACCCTGTATTCATTCTTATAGGGAGTGGTGAGTTTTCCGTTAAAAAAACTGGTCACATGTGGAAATTTCTGCGTCTCAGCCATTCTCAACTGATACATTCCTGCTTCCGAGATAAGCTGGCCGACAGTGACTGGCGGTTCCGAGTCACCCTCACCGATTTCTACCAGTAAAAAATTTTCAAAGTCATCATAATACGGGGTCATTCCGGCATAGATGATATCCAGGGCTGGTTTTGGTGTTCCAGGATAGTCCTTATCTATAAAGGCACGTGTCAACTGGGTTGCCCGATCCTGGCGGTAGTTGGTATGGAGGACAACATCCCCATCATGAATTCCTGTATAGCCTGCCATGACATGGACGGGAATATATTCGTCAAACATGTCTTCACCGCTCGGCGTTTTGTCTGCCTCCCAGGAGTTCAGAATTGCCGCAGAGGCAGATGTCATCTCACGACCGGTGGCTGAAACGATACCTTCGTACGCTTCATCTGTGATTTTCCAGATTTTGCCGCGATCCATGCCATAATAGCGGCCCATGAGGGTTCCAATGGAGACATTATCAAGCTCGGAAATGAGTGCTTCAAGCCTGCTCAAATGCTCAAGGGCTGATCTCGGTGGGGTATCTCGACCATCGAGGAACGGATGTACAACAATTTTTCCAGTGGGGTTTTCCTGTTTGGCTCTGCGGATAAATTTGAAGAGATGGTCGTAATGAGCGTGAACACCCTCATCCTGGAGCAAGCCGAGCAAATGAAAAGTAGACTTCTTTTTCATCCAGGTCTGCATCATGGTCTGCCAGAGTTTTCCCGAATAAATGGCGCCGCTTTCCAGCTGGTCATTAATGCGTTTCAGCTCCTGAATGACCACCCTTCCAGCCCCCATGCTCAAATGTCCGACTTCGCTGGACCCCTGGAAGCCTTTTGGTAATCCGACGGCTTCACCTGATGCACCAAGAATAGATCTGGGATAGCGGTTTCTGTAGCTGTCCAGGTTGGGGGTATTGGCTGCCAGCACGGCATTGCCTTCAGTTCTCTCGGTAAAACCGACACCGTCTAAAACGATAAGCACTACAGGTTTCATATATTCAATACTTTCTTTATATAGGACTCATTCACTGCCGGGAATTTAAGATTTGTCAGGGGGTACGGAACCGCCAATTACACCAAATGCACGAATGTTTGTCAAGCACTCAAGTGTTTAACGGGGTTGAGGGTTCTGTCAATCTGAGAAAGTCTGTCTTGAAGGAAGCCGAAGGGAAGCATCTTGATCCGTTTTGCACGTGGTATGGGTATCGGCAATCATGGCATTTAATTTGGGCGATGCTTCACTTCGTTGAGAATGACCGTTTTGAGAACTCTGCGGCCTTTGTGGTTACGCTTTACAGCTCTCCTGGAGGGCCTTCAGAACGATATCCCAGGCATTCTCAAAATAGGCAATGGTTTCATCCCATTTTTCACCATCTAACCAGCCAACATGTTTGAGCGTAACCTCGGTTTTCAGGGGCACAATTTCTTTAAACGTTACAACCACCCATGTACGGTGACTATGGTTTCTGATTTCCGGAATAGAAGGGGGTGCATTCCAGGTAAACGACAACATTTCCTGCGGAAGAAAACTTAACACCTGGTTACCCTCGCCTCCACGCGTTCCAGGTGGATTCTCCATCAGGAAATATATTTCATAAGGACCACCAGGCCTGAGGTCAATCGTATTATCAACACCAAAAAAGGTTTTCAAACCTGCAGGGCTGGTCCATTTCCCCCAGACTTGTTCAAGACCGACATCCACGGTGACTTTTTTAACTATTTGTTTGCTGTTCAAACTTCTCTCCAGTCGAAAAGAGGCAAGCGATTAGCTTAGACTGTATACCTGAGTGTATTTTTCTTCAAGATAATCCATGAAAGGACCAGCCGATAGAGGTTGACCGGTGAGTTCTTGAACCAATTCCTCGGCTTTTCGTCCCCGCCCTTTGCTATGGATATTTTTCCTTAACCAACTTAACAGACCTGAAAAGTCCCCTCGAGCGAAAGATTCACTCAACCCTGGAATTTCTTTTTTAACCTGATTAAAAAACTGAACGCTATACAAATTCCCCAGGGTATAGGTTGGAAAGTAGCCAAAGGCTCCAAAGGACCAATGCACATCCTGAAGGACACCTTCAGTATCGGTGGCTGGCCGGATACCGAGGTACTCTTCCATTTTATCGTTCCATAGCTCCGGAAGTCTGGCAACGGGATAGTTTTCATTGATCAGCTGCTTTTCAACTTCAAAGCGAAGCATAATGTGAAGATTATAGGTAGCCTCGTCTGCCTCGACTCTGATCATACTGGGACGAACGCGGTTCATGGCTGCATAAAACATTTCCCGATCAGCGTTTTTCAGTTGATCCGGAAATTTTGAATGAAGCTTTGGGAAAGCGAATCGCCAGAAGGCGGGGCTGAGACCAACCAGGTTTTCCCAGAGCCGTGATTGGCTTTCATGAATTCCCAACGAAATGGCCTGACCCAGAGGATTGCCATATTCTTCAAGGGGGAGACCCTGTTCATAAAGTCCGTGTCCACCCTCGTGGAGTGTGCTGAGCAATGCAGACCTAATATCATTTTCCCGCAAACGCGTTGTGGTGCGAACATCTGTAGGGTGAGTACTGGTCGTGAATGGATGTGCTGAGCGATCCTGGCGACCCTTTTTCAGGTCAAATCCAATGGCTTCCAGTACAGAAATACCAAAATCCCACTGCATGTCAACATTGTACTCTTTGCTTAGCAGGCTACCATTTACCCGGTGTTTAACTTCTTGAATTTTTTGAATAAGAGGAACCAAACGTGTCCGCAACTCATCAAACAGAACGCTCACTTTATCAGAGGTCATTTCAGGTTCGAATTGATCCAGAAGACTGTCATAATCGGTCTTCCCATTTGCCAGGTATTTGGCTTTTTCCTTCTGCATCTCAACCATCCTGGTCAAAAAGGGTTCAAAAAATGCAAAATCATTGTCCTTGCGTGCTCGCACCCAGGCTTGTTGGGAAACAGAGGCATGTTTAGCCAAAGCCGTGACAAAGTGCGTGGGGAGCAGGGCTTCCTGGCGATAATCCCGCCAGATCTCCTTTAATTGCCGCGTTTCAATATCGTTAAGGGTCATGACCCTCAACTCACCTGTTTTTAAATCAATAAGTTGCTCGAGAGCTTCTTTCAGGGGCTCCCCGACCAACTTGGAGTGCATCAAGGTGGTAATGTAGGCAATCTGTTCAGCACGGGCGGCCCCTGCACCTTCTGGCATATATGTCTCTTGGTCCCAGCTTAGAAGTGCCTCTACACCCTGAAGATGGCTGGCTTCTAAAAGCTCTTTGAGAATAGTATCACGTGCTGGCATGGTTCGACCCTTAAAGTTCATCAAATTGTTCAATTTGCGTCTGGAAGACAAATTAAATTAACAATAATTACAATTTTAGCCATGATTGAATTGCCTTTTGAATGAATCTTCTATTCGAGGTCACCGCCTTGGATTACCCTTTCACCGCCATCGTTTTGACTTAATTTTCGCGCTATGACAAAGACAACAAAACTTAAAGCCGGATTGATCGGCGCTGGTCATATTGGCCGCTTTCACACCAGACACCTGAGTCAACATCAGGATTGGGATTGTCTGGGAATCTTTGACTCCGACATCACTCGCGCTACGTTGGTCGCCAATGAATTTGCTGTGCCTGTTGCGAAAAATTATGAAACGCTTATTGAAGCTTGCGATGCCCTCTTTATCACCTGCCCTACGCCATTTCACTTTTTCTATGCCAAGGCCGTTCTCGAAGCAGGGAAACACGTTTTTATTGAAAAGCCCATTTCCGTTTCCCTCGAGGAGGCTGAGGAGCTCATTACCCTTGCAGATAACAAGGGCGTCAATATTCAAGTTGGTCATGTTGAGCGTTTTAATCCTGCTCTTGCTGCCCTGGACGGGATTGTCCTGGAGCCTCGATTTATTGAAGCTCATCGATTGGTAAGCTTTGTTCCGCGGGGAATTGATAATCCTGTGGTCCATGAGAACATGATCCACGACATCGACATAATTTTATCTCTGGTTAAAAGCCCGGTCACTGAGATTCAGGCAAATGGCCTTGCTGTTGTTTCAAAACTTGCGGATATTGCTAATGCCCGATTGACTTTCGAAAATGGCTGTGTAGCCAATGTCACGGCCAGCCGTATTTCCCTGAATCCCATGCGTAAAATGCGCATTTTTCAGCCCAATCATTATATCACTATCGATTTTCAAAAGGGCTCCACAGAAATGTATTCCCTGGCGTCACAGGACGCCCCGGCAACTGGTGATCGTGTGATTCCACTGGAAGGTTCTGACAAATCCATCGTCTATAGCAATCGTGAATTGCCAAAACTTGATGCTATGTACGCTGAACAAGCTTCCTTTGCGAATTCGATTCGTCAGCAAAGGACACCGCTTGTGAGCGGACGGGATGGTCTTGAAGCGTTGCGTATAGCTGAACTGATAAATCGACAACTTCTGGATAACGTATAGAAACCAAAACCAAAAACCTATTAATGGTCGCCGGTGAAATTTCCGGTGATCAGCACGCTGCACCACTCATGGCCGCGCTCAAAGCCGGCAATTCTGACCTGGTCTTCTGGGGGCTTGGCGGCAATCTTATGGAAAAGGAGGGTCTTGAAGCTCTTTTTCATGTGAGGGATCTGTCTGTCACTGGATTTGTGGAGGTCCTAAAACACCTTCCTTTTTTCAAAGAAGTAATGCGCAATGTTGTGAAACAGTGTCTCGTCCGAAAACCTGATGCCGCAATCCTGCTTGATTATCCCGGATTTAATCTTCGTCTTGGAATGAAGCTAAAAGAACTGGGGATACCCGTTTATTACTATATTTCTCCCCAGGTCTGGGCCTGGAAAAAAGGCAGAGTTAAAACCATGCGCAAATTCATCAAGCGGATCTTTGTCATTTTTCCATTTGAACAAGCCTTCTATGAAGAACATGGGATACCGGTAACGTTTACAGGTCACCCTGTAGTAGAAAAAGATTTCAAGCTCCCAGAGCGACACCTGTTTTTTGAACAACACGGGTTTGATGATAAAAAGCCCCTCATCGCCATTCTGCCTGGCTCTCGCAGGAATGAAATGGAGCGGCATACCCAGCCTCTTTTGGCTGCCATCGCTTTGCTGAATGAGCAGTTTCCTAATCTGCAGTTTGTGGTGGCAGGTTTGTCCTCATTATCGCAGTCCTATTATGATCCTTTTACCCCTATCCAAAACTTGCTGGTCTTGAAAGATGATCCCTACCCTGCTATGGCCCACGCCGATGTAGCTATTGTTGCCTCAGGAACCGCTACGCTAGAAACGGCCTATTTGGGAACACCTTTAGTCGTGATCTATAAAATTACTGCGCTTTCATATCTGATTGGCAAGATGCTGGTGAATATTGAGCACCTGGCCATGCCCAACCTTATTGTCGGCGAACGTGCTGTACCTGAACTCATTCAGGGAGACGCCAGCGGTCCAAAAATATTTAATGCTGTCAGCATACTGTTAACGGATGAAACTGCTCGGATCACCATGTTGTCAAAACTGGAAAAACTTAAGACGGCTCTAGGGAAGCCGGGATGTGCTGAAGTGATTGCTGGTCAGATACTGAAAGATCTGAATTAGACATGGGTTTAAATCGAAAGACCCAGGCCCGCATATCTCGAATCGCTGAGCGCGTTGGTGGTTATGTCGTGAACCTGATCGGAAAAAGTTTAAGGCTGGAGGTTCGAGGATGGAACCGGATTCAGCATTTACTAAAAAATGGACAGCCTATAGTTTTTCAATTCTGGCACGGAGATATGTTTATTGCCTGGTATCTAACTTCCCCACTTCGTCCGGCAGCAATTGTCAGCCAGGCCGGTGATGGTGATATCGCCAGTGCTGTTCTGGAGGGATTAAACTATGTCACCTTCCGTGGATCAAGTACTCGAGGAGGTCGCCAGGCTTATGCAGGAATGATCAAATATTTACGGAAACAAGATAGTAAAGTATCTGCTTTTGCGTCAGATGGTCCAAAAGGTCCTCGACGAGTTATGAAGGCCGGGACCTATGTCGCCGCACAACATTTGGAGGGATATATTGTTCCAACCGCTACAATTTCCAAATGGGCTTTAAGAGCAAGAGGCTGGGATAAATTTGCCATACCGCTTCCCTTTTCAAGGGCTGTTGCCAGCTTTGGTGAACCAATAAAAGTTGATTCAACGTTACGTGGTAAGGATCTTGATGCTGCGCTGGAAGAGGCAAGCCTTACTTGTAAAAAACACCAGGATGAACTGGATAAATTATTTTAGTGATAGCTTATGAATGGCGCTAATTATTTACAAACCACGACCTGGTTTTTACCTTTTAGAATTTTATTTTCTGGTCTCTATAGTTTAATCATTTCTGTGCGAAATCTATTTTATGATCTTGGTATTTATAAAGTTCATTCCGTTAAAACTCCGGTCATTTCTGTTGGTAATCTTTCTGTCGGTGGTAGCGGAAAGACCATTCTTGTCCAAAGCCTCCTCGACTATTTTTTAAGCAAAAACAAAACACCCGCTGTTCTCTCCCGTGGATACGGAAGACAGTCAAAAGGTCTGCATCTCGTATCGAATAAATCGGCGCTTTTGGGGAATCTTTCTGACTCTGGAGATGAACCCTTTCTCATAGCGCAGAACTTTCCAGGTGTTCCTGTTGTGGTGTCCGAGGATCGGGTTGCAGGGGCAATTTTCTTGCGTGATTCTTTCAACCCAGATGTCATTATTCTTGACGATGGATATCAACATCGTCGCATTCATCGTGACCTGGATATCGTAATAATTGACTTTCCACCGACTGAGCTTTCTCATGTGTTGCCCTGGGGACGTCTGCGAGAAATAAACAAGAATATTGATCGGGCTGACATGGTGCTTTACAGTAAGGAGGGGTGCCGGGCAGGTGGGGATTTCAACCTGGATTTGAAGCTGGATTTGCACGCTTTTAATTACGACGGAAAGCGTACTCCATTAGCCGATCTTGTTGGTACTTACGGACTGTTCGCAGGTCTTGGGAACCCGCTCTCGTTTTTCGATTCAGTACATGATATTCACCGGACTTCAGCAGTTCAAATCAGCTTCCCTGATCACTGTGATTATGGTAAAAAACAATTGGCTAAAATTAGTGAATTCGAATGTGACTATTGGCTAACAACTCAAAAAGATTTTATCAAACTTGACCCCCACTTTTGTCAACAATTCTCAATCCATTTTGTGAAGGTTTCGACCCCCTTACCCACCCCCTTATTGACTCACTTAAAGCAGTTCTTTAACTGATTTTTTGTCTTTATCCTGTTGATCTTTGCTGTCATTTTATATGCGTCAGGTATAACATTTAATTGTTTTACCCCTATAATTTCATTGATTCTGGTTAAAATATGACAAATCCCCTATTTTTGTTCTTTTCTTGGATTTCGCTTTAATTCTATCTTAAGTAGGTTTATTAAAGTGCTCTCTATCACTTTCTGGTTCAGGCCTTTTTTAGACCACATGAGACCTCACTGGACCCTCTCTTTTTATACAGAAACGGGTTCTTGATGATGGCGATTTCGGACAGTTAAAGCCGTGCCCTTTTTGGTAAGCGGACACCACAGTTCAGGATCGATCTGTCTGTGAATATGATCTCTTTGGTTCCTGTCGTATGCTACCATTATTATCTAAAATCCAACTCGTCGCGACGGTGTGCCTTCTCCCATAATTTGGTCAAAAACAATTCGAATATCACGTTCTCAAACCAACCCGAATTAGCTGTTCACGGTCTGGATTTTTGCCTCGACTTATGAAGCTATTTATCGTTCTGCTTTGATACATTATTTGATCATACTCCCACTCCATTTCCGGGTATAATGGTCATCACTTTCTTTACCCTGTAAATCCAAATCGGGCACCCATAAAGCTGGTTTATTTTTTAGCCGATCTGTTTGTTTTATCTTCTTCCAGTCAATGTTCGGCAGGAGAAAATGCTTGTGTAAAACGAAAATGCACCTCATTATTGACCTCCTAATTTGAGTGTGTACATATTATATTTTTCGGAAACCGTGCTCGATAAAAGTGCAGATCATCTAAACGCCTCTGCTTAGAATGAAATGAAACGAATCTGGTTAATTATTCTAAATCAGGATTCAAATATTATGAAATACGAAAAACTCAAAGCGACCCTTTTAAGCTACCCGGACAGTTCACTCAGTTTCCCTTTCGATGAAATCACTCCGGTTTTCAAAGTAGCAAAAAAAATGTCTGCCCTCATTGGAACAACAGGGGGCTCTCTTTCTATTAATTTAAAATGTGACCCGGAAGATGCGCTTATTCTACGATCTCAGTTTGATGCAATCCATCCCGGTTACCACATGAATAAAGACCACTGGAACACCGTTAATCTCGATGGATCCATTGACACAAATATTTTAAAAAAACTTATTGATGATTCATATATATTGGTTGTTCGCACAATGAGTTTGAGAGAACAAAAACGACTGGGTGTAACCTGATTTTCTTCTTCATTCAGATTATAGAAATTCATTCTGAAGCAGGAGAGAGCTCCTGCTTAACACTGCTACCTGTGAAACAAATTTAGCTTTGAGTTTCAGCCTCTGTTGTGTAATAGCTTTTTGCAGTTTTAGAACTTTGATTCAATTATTTGCTTAGTAGAAAGTCCTGGAGAATTGGTTGCGTTTATCACACACTGTCTCTTTAATATTACATCCTTAAAATATAAGTCACATTAAACTAACACCCGTCTGTTAATGCAGGTCTTCGAAATACAGGTTATAGACAGTATAAATAAAAGTTTAAGTGCTCTTTTTCTTACTGGCACGACCTTTGACATATATAGAGGAACTATGAAAAGACTTATACGACAAAAAATAAAACATCTTCTCAGCACCACGAACGCTCCCGGCGCTTGTTTCGAGCTCCAATTCTTCGATCTTCAAAGGCTGACATTCATCTTCATTAAGGGCCTGAAAAACTGAACACACAAACCCTATCTCCGACTCAGAATACAGATTTCACAGCAGTCGCCCAGGCGTCTGCCCTGGTACAATCTTTTGTGCACATCAGCACAACGCTCTTTATTCTAAGTGTTTTATTTTTCTCGCTCTCGGCCAATGCCGCTGAAACCTTTGGTGACCGGGTCTGGTATGATCTGAATAAAAATGGAATCCAGGATGCGGGCGAGCCTGGTGCCGCAGGTATCCGGGTAAGGGTAAATGGTGTTAATTACACGACAAATGTGAATGGCTTTTGGCAAAGCAACGATTTAAGAAGTCGCAGAAGCTACACGGTTACGTTTAGCAACCTACCCGCTGGATATGTCTTTAGCCCGCAAAATCAGGGTAGCAATGACAATGTGGATAGTGATGCAAATCCTGTGGATGGTGTGACTGCAAGTTATACTGCCGTTACAAACACCTTTCTCACCCATATAGATGCAGGAATCTATCTACCTGTTCCAGAAATTGATATCAAGGGCCTGGGGCTTTCTATTTATAGCGGAGACACCTCTCCCAGCACGACGGATAACACCTATTTTGGTAGTGCGGATATCGTCACTGGTTCAGTCAGTCACGGCTTTATCATTTACAACACGGGTGATGGAACCTTAAATCTTACCGGTACACCCAAAGTGGCAATCAGTGGCACTCATGCTGCTGATTTTAGTATCGCTGTACAGCCGCCAAACTCAACGATTGCTCCAGGAGCCAATCAAGGATTTACCCTTATATTCGATCCCAGCGCTTCTGGAATGCGAACGGCCACCATCACCGTTTTGAATAATGACAGCAATGAAGGAACTTATAGCTTCTCGGTCTCTGGAAATGGAACAGCCACTCCTGAAATAGATGTTCGAGGTAACGGGATTTCAATTCCAGATGGCGATACTTCACCATCGACAGCAGACTTTACCGATTTTGCCAGTGCCGATATCTATGGTGGCGCCAACAATCGCAGCTTTACTATTCTCAATTCGGGCTCTGGAGCACTGACACTCTCTGGATCTCCTCTGGTTCAAATCTCAGGTACACACGCAAACAATTTTATTGTTTCTCAGCAGCCAGCAGCCAATAGCGTTTCCGCCCAGGGCGGCTCCCTTACTTTTCAAATCACCTTTGATCCAACCACAACTGGATTACGTCAGGCAATGGTCTCCATCAGTAGTAATGATGCCGACGAAAGTCCCTACACGTTTAACATCCAGGGATCGGGTACGATCAACCCCGAAATTGGTGTTTTTGGTAACACGGTTGAAATTGCCAGCGGCGACATTTCGCCTGGTGCAGGCGACTCTACGTATTTTGGAGTTGTACAGGTTGGCTCCGCAACCAGGATTGTGACCTATACCATTAAAAACAATGGACCTGCCACTCTCAACCTGACCGGCTCCTGGCCTCTGGTTAATATTTCCGGGCTTCATGCAGGAGACTTTAGTGTCTACAGCGCTCCGTCCAGCTCCGTCGCGCCCTACAGCAGCACAACCTTTAAAATCGAGTTTGACCCGATTACTGCCGGGAATCGCTATGCAACCCTGACTATTAACAACAACGATTTGAATGAGGGAAGTTACACTTTTTCCATTCAAGGTTTGGGTGAATACCTTTCGGCACCCCTGTCAGAGATTTATGTTCGTGGCGGCATTTACGTAATTCCCAATGGTGATGCCAGTCCCCAAACGGCAGATGGCACCCTTTTTGGCTCGGTGGACCTGGATGGCGCTACAGAAACGCATACTTTTTCAATTGACAATGCCGGTAGCGAGGACCTTGTCCTCACCAGCTTTCCTGCAGTTACCATTCTGGGCAATAATGCAGCTGATTTCAGCGTTTCCCAACAACCCAGCTCACCTGTTGCACCTGGAGGAACCGTCACCTTTAACATCACTTTTGATCCTCTTAGCGGGGGAACCCGTTCTGCTTACCTCAGCATTGAGAACAATGATTCGGACAAGAGTCCGTATACCTTTACTCTACAGGGGACCGGACTTACGTCTCCCGAAATTCAGGTTGTAGGGAATGGGCTTGAGATTGTCTCTGGCGATGCCAGCCCAAGTTTAACAGACAGTACTTATTTTGGTGATGTGACAGCCAGCCTTGGTGAAAGCTATGTCACCTATACAATCAACAATCTTGGCAGCACCAGTTTGAACCTCATCGGAACGTACCCCGTGGCCATTACTGGCGAAGCACAGACAGAGTATACCGTTACCACACAACCCTCAACACCAATTCCTGCGGGCGGAAGTTCTACGTTTGTGGTGCGATTTGATCCAGGCCAGGTCGGTCTGAGAAACGCCGCCCTTTCCATTGCCAGCAATGATGCTGATGAGCTCACCTATATTTTTGCCATACAGGGCAACGGAACCGGTCCTGGCTCACCCCTGGCCTGTGTGCCCAACTTTTTCCACATCTTTGGTGATAATGGTACCGTCGCTTATCTGGATGCCTCCACCTCGCCATATACCTACACCACCATTCTGGAGGCTGGGTACAGCATTAATGGAATGGGCTACAACTTGGAAGACGGTCTGTTATATGGTTTCGAACAGGACACAAATGTTCCTGGAAACAACATTATACGTATCGATGGGCAGGGTACTCTTACCGTGCTCTCCACGGTGAGCATTCCTTATGAATCCTGGCGTGCTGATTTTAACGATACTGGCGATATGTATTTCTGGAACGCCAATGGAAATGAAATATCCATTTTTGATGCCGACCAGGGAACGGTTACCAGCCATGCTACCAATGGCACCAACTGGATTCCCATTGACATGGCATATTTGAATAGCGATGGACTCTTTTACGGAATCCAAACCACCACACTATACATTTATAATTCTGCCAACCATAATGTTTCAACCCGGACCATCTCTGGGCGCCTGGCTGACGAATTTGCTACTGGCACAAATAGTGCCTATTACGGCGCCTGCTGGTCAGCCAATGATGGTTACCTCTATACCACCAATAGCCAGAGTGGCCGCATGTATAAGGTTAACGTGGACACTGGTGAAAGTGTTTTTGTGGGTCAGGCTGAAGCCAATCTTAACAAATCAGATGGTGCGTCATGTCCTCTGTCCCCAGCTCCGCTGCCCGCAACGGGAAGTGTTGGAAATGGCGCCTGGATAGATGCCAATGGAAATGGTATCCAGGATGCAAATGAAACCGGACTGCCAGGAGTCTCTGTAAATCTTTATACCATTGATGGAACTTATATTGCCACCAACATGACAGATGAAAACGGCCTGTATCATTTCCAAAACCTGTCACCCTCTGAATATTATTTGATTTTTTCAGGGGCACCAGCCGGATTTAGCATTACCTCTCAGGATGTTGGTACCAATGATCTTATCGATAGTGATATTGATGCGACAACGGGCCGGACAGATAACTTTATTGTGAGCGTTGGCCTGCTTGATGAAGGTATTGACGCCGGGTACACCGCTACTGGAATGGGTAATTTTGTCTGGAATGATCTTAACCATGACGGCTTACAGACTTTGGGTGAAGTTGGTGTTCCGGGAGTGACCGTTCAACTCCTGCTAGCCAGTAATAGTTCGGTGATTGCCACAACCACAACCAATGCCGATGGCTTCTATGCCTTTAGTGGTGTTGCGGTTAATACCTATACAATGAAAATCAGTAACCTGCCTGGCGGTTATGTTGTGTCACCTCAGAATGCTGGTGGCAATGATCTCGTGGATAGCGATATCAGCACGACCACTAGAACGACCGGGAACTATACTCTTTCTGGAGGCGCCTTCAACAATACCGTTGATGCCGGAATTTATCAGAACACTGCTCCCGAAATTAATATCACGGGAAATAGTGTCACGATCAATGATGGTGACACAACCCCCTCAACTGCGGACCATACTGATTTCGGATCCATTCTCGCAGCCGCGGGAACCATTGTTCGGACCTTTACCATCCAAAACACAACAGGAGCCGACCTGACCCTTAACGGCTCCCCTATCGTTGCTCTTTCAGGGACCAATCCCGCAGATTTTAGTGTTACGACCCTCCCGGCTACCACCATTGTTGCAGGGAACAGTACAACCTTTCAGATTACATTCAATCCTTCAGCCGGCGGTGTGAGAAGAGCCATTGTGTCAATCTCGAACAATGACAGTAACGAGAATCCTTACGATTTTGATATACAGGGTGCCGGTCTGGCTCCAGAAATTAAATTTTCAGGAAATGGCCTGGTCATTCAAGACGGTGATACAACCGCTATGGTTGCGGACAATACTGATTTGGGTTCGGCAGATATTGTCTCCGGACAAACTTTTGCCGTCTTTCATATTGTAAATATGGGTAGCTCGGACCTGGCTCTGACAGGTGCCTCCCCTTATATCAGCTTCACTGGAGCGGCCGCGTCGGATTTCTCGCTTCAAATTAATCCAAGCTCACCTATTGCAGCTGGTGACTCTACCAGTTTTACCGTACGCTTCAACCCTAGCGTCACGGGTTTAAGAAAGGCAACCCTGTCTGTGGCAAATTCAGACACCGACGAAAACCCCTATAACTTTACCATTCAAGGGACCGGCACCTCCTTCCCCGAAATGGAAGTTAAGGCAGGGGCTATTGCTATTATAGATGGTGATACGTCCCCGTCCATTGCCGATTCAACTGACTTCGGAAGCCGTGATGTTAACCTGGAGCAGGTTACCCATACTTTTACAATTAACAACTCGGGCTCTGGCAACCTTTCCTTAACAGGCAATCCCTTTGTTCAGATTTATGGTGTCAATGCTGGTGATTTTGTTGTATCCCAGCAACCGGGATCGGCCACGGTCGCCCCTTCCGGTTCCCTCTCCTTTAAGGTTCTCTTTAACCCGACAACAACGGGTGTTCGATCAGCATCCATAAGTATTGGAAATACCGACAACAACGAAAACCCCTATAATTTTAATATTGTGGGATTGGGGACATCCACACTCGATGAAGAGATGGAGGTTTTGGGTAACGGTTTAGTGATTGAATCTGGTGATAATATTCCAAGTTTGAGTGACTTCACCGATCTGGGCACAACAGAAATATCAGTAATCCCCTCTACCTCTCAATTTGTGATTAGAAATACTGGCTACGCGGTTCTGCATTTAACGGGACCGCCACCCTATGTAAGCATCAGCGGCAGTCACGCCTCCGAGTTTATTATCACAGGCACGCCCTCAACATCCATTGCCATTGATAGTGCTACTACCAGCTTTGAAGTCAGTTTCAGTCCTGCTGGACTGGGTATACGTCAGGCTGTCCTGAGTATTCAAAATGATGACTCCGATGAGAATCCCTATACCTTTACCATTCAAGGAACGGGTATTTATGACGACAACTCTCAATCCGAAATCAATGTTCAAGGCAAGTTGAACACCATCCTTTCGGGTGATTTAAGCCCCACGACTGTGGACGGAACTGATTTTGGCAATGTTGAGGTTGTCGGTGTTAGCGCTTCTCAGGAATTTGTTATCCACAACCTGGGTTCTGACGACCTGGTTTTAGGGTCAACACCCATGTTCACGATTACGGGAACTAACGCTGGCGACTTTACTATCAATTCTGAGCCTGCATCTCTGGTATCACCAAACTCTTCGGTTTCATTTACCGTTGAATTTAACCCGTCAGGTACCGGACAGCGGGAGGCGACTATCTCTATTGGAAATAGTGACCTGAACGAAAATCCTTATGTTTTTCTTATCCGGGGAACCGGTACTACCGAACCGGAAATTAACGTCTCTGGAAACGCTAGCCTTATTTCGAATGGCGATGCAACACCGGGGACCAGCGACAGTACGGACTTTGGCGACGTGGATGTCAGTCTCGGAAATCGTCGAATCACCTATACCATTAGCAACGTTGGCAGTGCATCACTGTCTTCCATTGTTGCAAGTATTCAAGGTACGAACAGTGCTGATTTTAATATTCACACACTGCCGCCCAGCTCCATTTCTGTGGGCAGCAGCAATACGTTTGTGGTTGAGTTTGATGCTCGGGTCGTCGGTACAAGATCAGCAATTGTTTCTATTGCCAGTAATGATCCTGATGCTCCCACCTATCAATTTGCCATCAAGGGCAATGGTACAGGATCTGGCTTCCCCTTGTCCTGTGAGCCCAACTTCTTCCAGGTTTATGGTTCAAACGGAACCATCGCGTATTTAGATGCATCCACCAGCCCCTATACCTATACCACGCTGGCAACAGCAGGGTATATTATCGATGGTATCGGCTACAACGTTGAAGATGGTTTAATCTACGGTTTTGAGCACGATGATTCCGGCTGGAATCCCCCAGAATATATGGTTCGTATCGATGCTACGGGAACGGTCACCCAGCTCACCTCCATTGATCATAGTTTCGCTTCTACTGTTGCGGATTTCGATGACTCAGGTAATTATTATTTCTGGGATGCCACCGGTACTGACTTGCGTGTTTTTGACGCCAGCGCCGGTACTGTGACAGGAGACATCTATACGGGCAGCACCGCCTTCCTGGCGCAGGACATGGCATTCCGCAGTGCCAACAACAAATTCTATGGTGTCCATGGAACCACGCTCTATATCTATGACAGCGCCACCAACAGTGTTAGTGGCAATTTTAATATTCAGGGAAAACTGAACGATGATTTGTTGGCAGGTACCAATGGCAACGCCTTTGGCTCAGCCTGGTCGGCCAGTGATGGTTATATCTATGTCGCCAATACCACCAGCGGTCGCATGTATAAGATCAACGTGGAAACGAACCCTGCGACCAGTATTTATGTGGGCCAGGCTTCGGCAGTTGCCAATAGCGATGGAGCCTCTTGTCCCGTTGCCGCATCGCCCTTACCAACCACGGGAACCCTCGGTGACAAGGTTTGGCTTGATAGTGATGGGGATGGACTCCAGGATGCCGGTGAAGAGGGCTTGGCCGGAATTACAGTTTCCTTGTATGAGGTTGGAAACCTGACTCCTCTTAATTCAATAATATCTGCTTCTGATGGGGCTTATTCTTTTAGCAGTCTCAGTGCTTCCCAGTATTACCTGAGCTTTACCACTCCTCCAGCAGGTTTTAGTCTCTCGCCAAAAGGGGTTGGGACCAATGATGCGGTGGATAGTGATGCAGATCCGGCTACACTCAAAACTGACAATATCGATATTACCCCTGGCGTTGTAAACACCGGCATTGATGCTGGTTTCAGTGCCACTGGTGTGGGAGATTATGTTTGGTTAGATGTAAACCAAAATGGTGTTCAGGATGGCAACGAAGTTGGCGTTCCCGGAATCAATGTCGAAATAAAAATTAACGGTGGTGCCAGCGTGGCGACCACCACGACTGACGCCAATGGTGAGTATTCTTTCACTGGCCTGAGTGCAAATACATACAGGTTGTATTTCACCAATCTTGCTATCGGCTACACTTTTACAGGACAAAATCTTGGCGGTGATGATGCCCTTGACAATGACATTGCGACCAATGGACAATCTGCTGCCTTTGCCGTGACTGCCAACGTGTTTAACAACACGCTGGATGCCGGTGTCTTCCAGAGCTCTGAACCTGAAATCAATGTGACGGGGAACAGTATTGATATCGTGGATGGCGATACCTCGCCCAGCACTTCCGATCACACTGATTTTGGCTCGATCAACGCAGGTATAGATTCTGTCATATATACTTTCACTATTCATAACGCGATTTCTGGCGCAACTCTCACATTAAATGGCAATCCAAAAGTGAGTATCTCTGGCACCGCGGCTGCAGATTTCGTCATGGTTTCAGCTCCAGCAGATACTGTTTCACCAGGAGCCAGCACCAGCTTTGACCTCCGCTTTATCCCGACAGCAGAAGGCTTGAGATCTGCAACAGTGAGCATCGCCAATACAGACGCAAACGAAAACCCCTATAATTTTTCTGTTCGCGGTTTTGGGCTTGCATCAGAGATTCAGGTTGAGGGAAACAGCCATGTTATTGCAGATGGCGACGACACTCCCGCGGCCATTGATTTTACTGATTTTGGAGCAGAAGATATTCTGACAGGTAGTCAGTCCCAAATTTTTACCATTATTAATACTGGAAATGCTAATCTCATTCTGACTGATCCAGCTCCTCACATAATCTTTTCAGGTGCCCATCCAGGCGACTTCACAATCGCCAGCACACCAAGTTCACCGCTGGCTTCAAACAGTACGACGACCTTTACTGTAACCTTCAACCCTGAAGCCGAGGGACTAAGAACTGCCGTTCTTTCGATTGGCAATAATGATTTGGATGAAAACCCCTATAACTTCACCGTCCAGGGAATTGGAACGGCGACTCCCGAAATAACAATTGAGGCAAATGGCGAGCTCATTGGGGACGGCGATACCACACCCATTTTGACAGACAATACGGATTTTGGTAGTCAGGATATTTCATCTGACACCCAGGTCAATACCTTTTTGATAATAAACACAGGCAGTGGAACCCTTACACTACCCGGTTTACCGATCATTGTTTTGAGTGGAGCTCAGGCTGGTGATTTCCTGGTCAGCCAGCAACCCTCAAGCGCTAGTGTGGCGGCAGGTGACAGCATAATTTTTACTATAACCTTTGATCCGACCACCGTGGGATTGAGAAGCGCGTCCATTAGTATTGGCAATAATGATGATGATGAAAACCCCTTTGATTTCCTTATCCAGGGAACGGGTGTTGCCAGCAGTAAAATCAATGTTTTCGGCAATGGTCTTGCAATTCTCAATGGCGATATATCACCATCTGTTGCCGACAGCACTGTATTTGATAATACTATTATTGATTCTTCTTTTTCCATTGGTTTTACTCTTGAAAACACGGGAAGTGCTGCCCTAAATCTCACTGGCGCTGCACCATATATTTCCTTTTCCGGTGTAAATGCCGGAGATTTCAGTATTCTGCAACCCCCCAGCCCCAGCATTGCTGCAGGTGGTGGAACGACAGAATTCAGGGTTTTATTTACACCTTCAGCGCTGGGAGCCAGAACGGCCATTGTGAATATCGCCTCAGACGACCCCAACGTCAACATCTTCACCTTTACCGTGTCAGGGTTGAGTTTGCCGATGCCACTACCTGTATTGCAGTTATCCGAAACTGTAGATCTGGCCGTTGCCGTACCGGGCGACACCCTTACCTACACCGTCACCTATTTGAATGTGGGAGCAGGGCTTGCAACAGACGTGGTGGTTGATCAAGACGTTCCCGTTGAAACCACTTATGTGACCAATTCTGCCAACGGTGCCGCAATGACCATTGAGTATAGCAATGATGGTATTGTTTATAATAATGACCAGCAGAGTGTAAAATATATTAGGTACACCCGCACATCTGGTCTTATTTCAGGGGGGAGTGGTTCAGTTACATTCAGGGTTGTCGTTAATTAATCGTTTTTTATTCAGCGGATTTTTTATTTTGAGCGAAAAGTTAGCAAGATATCATTTGCGCAAACAGTAAGGTCAATCTATTCTTAGCCCATGAGACCTCAAGATCGCCCTCTAAAAGTAAAAGTCGAAGACCTCAAGGTTGGAATGTATGTTCAGCTGGCTGGCACATGGATAGAGCATGCTTTCGTACGAAACAGTTTTCTGCTAAAAAATCTAAATCAGATTCAGAAAATAGCCAAACATGGGACGAAGGAAGTCATTGTTCACCCCCTCAAAAGTAACATCCAGCCCATAATTGAAAACAAAGCCCGTGCTGTTCCTGCTCCTGTGACTTCCAAAGCCAGGGAACAATCCCTCATGCCTGAGAACTTCAGCGGAATACTCAAAGATGCAACCGTGGCACCGGAAAAGAAGGCTGGGTATATCTATGAAGCCTCTCTGGATGTCATGGATCGCTTGTTAAAAAACCCGAATGTTGAAAACCTGACACAGTTCAAAGAGGGTGTCTCTGAAATCGTAGATCTCATTTTGGTTGACCATGAAACCTCCTCTCATTTACTAAAAATCACCAATCATGATTATTACACCTTTACCCACTCTGTGAATGTAGGGGTCTTATCCATTTTGCTTACCAAGGCGCTTTATGGAAGCTCTAGTCCCCACGACATGGGTGAGTTAGGGGCCGCCTTCTTTTTGCATGACATTGGGAAAATTCACATCCCGGATACGCTCATCACAAAGCCCGGTGTCTTTAATGAAGATGAGCGTCGCATCATGCAGGCGCACCCGAAGGAGGGCTTTCAAATTTTAACGGAAACGAATCAATTAAGCCCAGAGTGTAAAATTATTGTTATGCAACATCATGAGAGGGCCGACGGTTCTGGTTATCCGCTTGGCTTGAAAAATACTGAAATCCATACTTATGGTCGCATCTGCTCCATTGTAGATGTCTTTGATGCTCTTACTTCAGAACGCCCTTACAAAAAGGGGCTTACCCCCTTTGAGGCTCTCTCCATCATGAAAAATCAGATGGGACACCATTTCAGCCCTGACATTTTTACTGAATTTGTAAAATTATTCAGTTGACACTTCAACAATTATTTCAAAAAAAAGAGGAACGCTATGCGAAAATCACTCATGCTGCTTGTTGGTTCATTTCTTGGGATGACTCTACTGGCAACGACAAATACTGGAGAGATCATGTCAGGTTTTAAGTTAATAGAAAAACGTTTTGTAAAAGAGGTCGACGCTGAATGTCTATTGTTTGAACATGAACGCTCAGGTGCTCGCCTTTTAAAAATTTCAAATGCAGACCTGAATAAGACCTTCTGTATTTCCTTTAAAACTGTCACTGAGTCTGACGCGGGAACACCTCATATTCTGGAGCACTCCGTACTCAACGGGTCCACAAATTTCCCCGTTAAAAGCCCTTTCGATATTCTCGCAAAAGGGTCTCTCAACACCTTCCTGAATGCTATGACAGGCAGCGACATAACCCTTTATCCTGTCTCAAGCATGAACAATAAAGACTTCAGAACCTTGATGCATATTTATTTAGATGCCGTTTTCAACCCGCTTATTTATAAAGACCCCCGGATTCTCGAGCAAGAGGGCTGGCACCGCGAGCTAGAGCATGTCGATTCTCTGGCCAACTATAAGGGTGTTGTCTATAATGAAATGAAGGGTGCTTTTTCCAGTCCTACCCGAGAATGGGGTTATTTGGTTGACCAGCAGCTCTTTCCTGATTCCCCATATCGCTTTTCGTCTGGCGGATATCCTGCCGCCATACCCACTTTGACCTATGAGGACTTCATTGGTTTTCACCGCAAATATTATCATCCATCAAATGCCTATATTTTTCTTTATGGTGATGGTGATATTGAATCTGAACTGGCCTTTATCGACAAAAATTATCTGTCAAACTATTCAGCATCCAGCCAGAAAATCGACATCCCACTCCAGGCCCCCTTCGAAACCATGCACACGGCTGCCGGTCTTTACTCAGCAACCGAAAGTTCAGATCTTGAGGGCCAGACATACCTCTCCCTTTCCTTTGTTTGCGGTCCGAGTACAGACCAGAAATTAATGTCTGGCTTCCGTGTTTTAGCACAGGCACTATTCAATAACGAATCTGCTCCCGTGCGACTGGCACTCCAGGATGCAGGTATCGGAAAAGACATTAGCGCCTGGGTCGATGATTTAAAGCAGGCCGTTTTTCATATCCGTGTTCAAAACGCGAACCCGGATGATACTGAAAAATTTAAACAGGTTGTCTTTGAAACCCTGGAGAAAGCGTCCAAAGAAGGGCTGGATCCTCTCGCAGTTGCCGGCATCATGAATCGGATGGAGTTCAGCCTTCGAGAAGGCAACACCCCTCAAAAAGGGTTATACTACAATACACAAGCCTTAAGTACCTGGTTTTGGGCAAATGATCCCTTCGGTGGTCTTGAATACGAAAAAACGTTAACGGCTCTAAAGACAGGTATTGCTTCAGGGTATCTGGAAGCCCTGATTACCAGCGAATTTTTAAACAACCCCCACGCACTTCTATTTACCCTTAACCCCCAGCCCGGTCTTGAGCGTGAAAATGACAATCGTACCAGTGCTGAGCTAGCCGCTTATAAGGCAAGCCTGTCCGTTGAAGAAGTTGAGGACTGGGTTGAGCACACCAGCATGCTGATTGACTATCAGAAGGAGGCAGATACACCAGAAGCCCTGGCAACCATACCCATGCTCGATCTGGCCGATATCGAACCAAAGGCTGACTGGTATATCGCACAAGCCCACAGCACTTCAAGGATTCCGTATCTTCATTACAACATGTTTACGAACGACATCAGCTATTCTAATTTTTATTTCGATCTCAGAGTTCTTAAAGAAGAGCAACTGCCCTATGCTGCATTTCTGACAGTTTTATTGGGTTCTGTCGGTACAGAGACCTATACCTTTGGGGAGCTGGACAATGCCCTGGATACACATCTTGGAGGTTTCAGTACTTACCTCACTCATTTCTTAGAGAATCGGGACGATAAGCTCCTGGTTCCAAAATTTGTGGTCTCAACCAAAACTCTTTCTCCAGAACAGCACAAAGCCTTTGAGTTTTCTGATGAAATCCTGAATCACACGCTTCTGGGTGATAGGGAGAGAATCAAGGATGTGTTAATCCGACACCACTCTCGTCTATCTGCTAACGTGAAGCGAGACGGTCTGGGTTATGCCCGAACCCGTTTATTCTCCTATACGACGAATGCTGGTATGTTTGATGAGCTCACAGGTGGACTTGAATATTATTGGTTTATAAGTGACCTGGTAAATAATTTTGATTCCCGCCAGGATGACCTGTTTAAGGAACTTCAACTCGTATCCTCACAGCTATTTACGCGTAAAAATCTTGTGGCCTCTACAACGTGTGCCAACGATGCGATACCTCTTTTTAAACGGGAGTTAAAGAAATTCAGCAAGTCCTTCAAAAGTGAAAAGATTGTTTACAATGAGTGGGTTCTCCGAAGTTCAGCTAAAAATGAGGGGCTTATGGCAGCCTCGAAAGTTCAGTATGTTTTACAGGGTTCAGATTTTAAACAGCTGGGTTATATGTGGGATGGAAAGATTCGTGTCCTAAATCAGATTATTTCACGGGAGTGGCTAAAAAATCAAGTTCGTGTTATTGGTGGTGCATATGGTGGTTTTGCCCGTTTTTCTCCAACAGGACAATTTTATTTTGGTTCCTATCGCGATCCAAATCTGGCCAGCACTTTAGAGAATTATGCCCGAACACCAGCCTTTCTAAAAACGTTCGATATTGACAATCTGGAAATGACACGTTTTATCATTGGTACTATCGGAGGAATGGATGACCCACAAACACCATCCCAGCGCGGTAGTTCCGCTAGCGCCAGGTACTTCACAAAAATGACGAAGGAAACACTTCAACAGGAAAGAGATGCAGTTTTATCCACGACAGTGAATGACATTAAGTCTTATGAAGCAATGATCTCTGACATCATTAACAAAAGCCCCATTTGTGTTTATGGGAACGAAGATAAACTTAAAGAAAACCAGGCTCTGTTTGACAGACTGATTACTCTTGACTGAGCCCTCATCAAAGACCGACCGATGGATCGTTGCTCCCTGTTGAGGCCATGCTTTGACGACCAATTAGTGATGGAAACTCAATTCATTAAGAAGACTTCAAATCAAAGAGCTTTCCGTTTTTAATCGATAATATTGATTTATAGCGGTTTATTGGTTGCGTATTGCTGCTTTACCCGCTCAAACAATACAGCCTTGTTCCCATATAGCAAAGCTAGAGCCACGACAATAATTAGCTTTTGGGCTAGCAAGCCATACTCACTATTACCCAGCAAACCACAACCACAATCGGAGTAACTCTCGTATATTAATGAATAAACACTATACCCTGCTCCCGCAACAGCCAAACTCAATGCTGCCCACACGGCACTCGATAATGTTTTTGCGAACCACACTCCAACTGCAAAATAAAACTCAATAGTTAGAGCAAAAAGACCATAATATTTAAAATATTCCGGGAGTCCAGACAGTAAGGCAAAAGTTGCATATGGTTCTAGCCCTGACTCAATTATTGATATAACTTTCATTAAACCCAGAAAAAAGAACGATGCAGACATCATGTATTGCAAGACCCTCAGGGGTAACGACCAAGACCTTCTAGCCTTCATTTTCCTAAAGCGAACCCTTCTCTATTCTGTTAAGGAGAAACGGCGTGTCGACTAGGCCAGTTGCCAATTCTTCATAGCTTATCTTTACGAGATAAAATTGATCATCACCGAAGAATGTTTTGCTCTCTATTTTCATGTATATATATAGATTATCTGCGTCGTCTCTGCAGAACAGCGGAAAGGGCAGGGTTCCCGTGTGAATGTTAAGACCCTCCTTAGAGAAAACATCATAATAATATGGGCCTTCAGGTCTATCCCCAATTGGCACATTTTGATAGAATGTTGTGATAATGTGATCTTCACTTAGAAAGAGACCATAGACGACAGAAAAAAGACCCCCCCTGTTCAGCGCATCAGACATGTCACCCTTGCTTACGTCTTCTGGTAGAGACCTATAATTTCTATTGTTTAACCTAAACGTCTGCATTTCTTCAAAAGACGGTGACACAAGTTGAATTAAACCCGGACCTTCCGAATTAAAGCAGTATATCACGCCATTATTGTCAATATCCATTGCGTAAAATTGGTTTAGTCTTAAAAACACTTCTAGGGCTTCACCTCTTTTAGAAATAAAGCAGGCAGAATCAACAATTACCAAGTCTTGATTATATTTACTCAACGCAAAGGCGCTGTTGCTTTCATAAAACTGTTTGAATTTTGATATCGAGTACTGGCTTGGTTTCGTAGAGTTTTCATCGTAAGCATCCAATGTCTTTTTGTAGCCGCTCATATAGCTTCCAAAGACAATAATGTTGTTTTCTTCTGGACTGGTTCTTACAACTTGTCTCCCTGTAACGAGGTGGTGATCTACACTTATTTGCTCTTTTCCTGTTTCCATATTAAATACACCCATACGAAAAATTCCTATTCGTGGATTTAAATATAGGCACGCTATGCTTTCTTTGATGTAGGAAAAAGAGTATGGGATCATATTATGTTTTACCTGTTTGTGAAATTCTATTTGTTTTATCACCTCTTCTGTGTTGTAATTAAACAGAACGACACCATCTTTCGTTGGCAGAGAGGCAATGCCTTCATGCTTCAAGACATTGGAAGCCGCACGATATGGCCAAAGCTCCTCACATTGCTTAACGGTCATAATCCTGTTTAAGTTTAAAACAGTTTTGTTTTTCGAAACAAGAATGCTACTCAGCAGCAACAGACATAGTCCGATGCGTGTTAGTCTTTTCATCTACCCAGTCCTTCTTTTCTGGGGTCTCCGAAGAGACCCCAGCTGGTTTATACTGCTATGCGTAAGTCGTACGAAAACGTAAACTCAAGATGCAAACACTGCCATTCTGAGGAGTCTACACAATTTGATCCAGTCCAGGTTCCAATGAAGCTCCGTTCTACCTCTTCGCTCTCCTGCACTTGTCCTATTTCTTCTGCGTACACAACGCCCACCATCAAAAGCGCCACCAGCCCACTTAAAAGGATACTTCTTAAACGATTCATAACCGTTCCTTTCTTTTTGGGTGAGTTTTATCTTACAGATAAAACTCTTACCCGTTCGCTTTTTGATATCTACTTCGGAACTTCTCCAAAGTTTATCGTTTATCGAATCACACTACATCTGCATAATTGCAGAGCATAATCCAGACAACAACACAATTGCTGCAGCTACATCTCTCGAGTTTTCTTCTTGTGGTTTGTGTGAAGAGGGTGTGCTTTTCGACAATGCTATTTTAAACAGCACAATTCAAAAAACAAATAAAAACTTTAGCGTTTAAAATTTTATCCAGCGCTCTGGCTGCTTTTACAAAAACGTGTAGTTCAAACCCAGAGCCATGGATTGTTTAAGCTGCCTTTTTGGTGAAATATCTTTATCATACATAAGCTTAAGATTTACATTCATGTTTATGTATTCAGAGACCTTTACTGTTAACGTGTTGTCCCAATTTGTGTCTATTTCATCAATCGCGCTAAAAGCTGAAAACAACTCGAGCTTGGAAACAAGGGTTGATGTTTCAGAAAGACTCACAAGCAGGTCGCTCACAGACTCGACTCCAATTTCACTCCGCAGGGTTTCAACTTCTACTGTATTCTCATCATCAGCATAGGGAATTGGATAATTTGTTGTAATCGTTTGTTTGAGCGACAAACCCAATCTGGTTGACAAGTCCTTCCTGACGTCCATTCCAGCCCCCAGGCTTTCTCTGAAATATCCAGGATCCATAAATGCGGAAATCTGTGGCGCTGGACTTTCTCCATAATTATAACCTGCCGCAAACTGCGTTTCGCCCGTTACAGCAATAAAAGGATTGATGCTTGCGCCCATGTTGTAAATCAAAACGCTCTCAGCTTTGATTTCATCAATTGATTTCTGCATATCCGCATCACCTGCTTTTGTGGCACCAAAAATCATTTTTCCGGAGTTCGTCCAGGTCGTTTTTTCCTTCGATTGCACAAATTTGTAACTCACATTTATTTGCCAGGAAAAAGCGTCTTCTCCACCCGCCGCCCAGTTATCAAAGCTTGTTTGGGTCATATTCAATCCACCTACAACCGATTTTTTCCAGGCGCTTGCCGGCTTTTCCTGAGCCATTGCCAAGATCGCAAACATGAGGGTCAATAAAATTGTCCGCTTCGTAAATTCTTTTAACATGATTTTAAATTCCCACTGTATTGTGTTAGCGTCTTAAGTAGAGATCCATATAGCCGATAATGAGAACTGCTTTAGGCTTTGCTTTGACTCCTCTTTGAGTCGAAATTTGTTCAGCTTAATATAAAGTAAAGGTGTTTAATGTCAATCGTTCTAGAACCTCTCGACTTACTGCTTGAATTTGATGCAGCCATTTCATGGCCCGATCTGGAAAACGTCACCGCTCGAACCCTCTCCTTTTTTGAGGCCCGCTTTGAACTTGATCGAATCACCCTACTTCTCCTTAACGCTGACAGATCCATCCTAAATGTTTACCAGCATGACAATTCCAGCTCGACCCCTCCAGTGTGCAAACCGTTTGCAATGGACAAAGACATCTCAGCACATTTTCTCTTAGATATAAGACCCGAATACTTCCCCACACTCTCCCCAAGAAAGGCACCATCAATCCTGAAGAAGGACCTTCTTTCCTTTGGTTTTAAGTCTTGCTTCAACATCCCTCTTATTGTGGGCGACGCCCCCATCGGTTCTTTAAATGTTGCCTCAAATACTGAGAATGGCATTAACGCCATTACCAGACAGCTTTTAGTCCTGCTTTCATCTCGTCTGGCTCTTGCACTCTATCATGCCCATCTCCACGACGAACTGGTACACCGGGAACACCAACTCACCACAAGTGAAAAAAGCTATCGCGAGCTCGTTGATCAGGCCGGTGATGTCATTATCAAAGGGAACGCCGACGGGTTAATCATACAGGTCAACGATGCCGCAACAAGACGCTTCGGTTATTCTACCCAAGAGCTCTGTTCAATGCATATCTCAGATCTTTTTGATCCTGCTGTTTTGGAGTCAAAACCCTTGCGCTTTGATCTGTTAGACCAGGGAAGAAACGTTATCAGAGAAAGAGCTTTACGCTGTAAGGATGGAAGCACTCTCCCTGTGGAGATGAATTCAAAGAAAATGGCTGATGGCTCTCTGCTTAGCATCATTCGTGATCTTTCTGAAAGAAAAGCCAGCAACGATCAACTACTGAATCAAAAAAACCAAATCTCGGCCCTGTTAGACGCCGTCTCTACCCCTCTATATGCCAAAGATAAGACGGGTCACTTCACCATGCTCAACGATGCCTATCTTGAGTTCTTTGGCAAAACACGAGAAGAAATGTTGGGTAATACTGCGACGGACGACTGGCCAGGCGCTTCTACCAAGCATTTGGCTAAAGAGGAACTTCTTTTTCTGGTAAACAATGAACGCGCAACGCTTCCGTTGGAGCTAAAGAATGCTGCCGGAGAAATTCGTCAAGTCGTTGAGCGCAGGACGCGCTTTACGGATGCCCGCGGTGAAGTGGCTGGTTTTGTGGGCACCCTGATTGACTATACCGATCTCAAGGCAGCTGAAGACCGCTATCAAACACTTTTTACAAGCTCGCCTGACCCAATTGTTGTTCATGACGGGAAAGTGGTTTTGGCGGCAAACCAGGCAGCTGTTGCTTTTTTTAAAGCAGAGGCACCCGACACTTATATCGGCAGCCCCGTCTCTGCATTTATCCACCCTGATTCACTTCAGGACTCGCGTAGACGAATTCAAGAACTCTCTTCTTCAGCACAAGCCAATGAGCTGATGCACCAGAAATTCATCGTCTCCGATGGAACGGTCCGAGATGTAGAGGTTATGGCGGTTCCAATCAAATATGATGGTCACCTGGTCATTATGACATCTTTTAGGGATATTACCCTCCAAAAACAGGCCTTTGACCTTTTACGTTCAAGTGAAGAAAATTATCGTAATCTGATCGAGGCTACACCGACACCCATTGTGGTTCACGTGAAAAACACTCTCGTTTATGCCAACCCGGCAGCCCTGGACTTTGCGGGTATAACAAATCTTGAGGATTATATCGGTCTTGATCTGACAACCTTGATTCATCCAGACTCCCTTGAGGCGGCAAACAAGACTTCTGAACTCATTGCTGCTACTCGCAAACCTCAACCTCTTGCCCGAAGAAAATTTCTACGTACGAATGGTGAGGTTCGACAGGTTGAATCAATGGGGTCGCCCATCAATTTCGTCGGTCAAGAGGCAATTATGGTCTTTTTTCGAGACCTCACTGACGAGGTCCTTACCCGGGATGAGTTGGCCATGACCGAAGAACGTTATCGAAGAGCCTTTAATTATTCTCCTAACGCCATGGTGCTTCACGACAAGGGTATTCTGGTGGACGCCAATCAGGCGGCACTGGATTTTGTCGGAGCCAAACATCTCGACGACCTGATCGGAAAAGACATCTTTCGTTTTATCCACAGGGACTTTGTCGATTTGTCGCGGGATGGCGTCGACGAAATACTCAAAAATGATTCCGGGGGTCCTCTCCGAGAGCAAATATTCTTGACCCTGTCTGGCCAGGAGCGCTGGGTGGAATCTCGCAGTTTCCCCGTACACCAGGCTGGAAAATCACTTATTCTGGCATCCTTTAATGATATTCACGATCAGGTGATGGCGCGCAAGCAGGCGGAGGAAAGTCGCCAGCAACTCGAGTTGATTACACAACATTTAACCAGTTTTTTGCTCCTTATTGATTTAGACTTTACCTTTCTTTACATGAATAGGGCCGCCTCAAAATGGCTAAGGAAGACCAATGAGGAGCTCGTCGGTCTCCATATTAAAGAGATCGCCAACCACAATGAATTCGCACTGATGAAGAAGTTTATTCCGCAACTCCTCAAGGGTGAAGTTTGTCATTTCGCCCATCGATATTTATCCAGAAGCGGGAAACTTGTTGACGTCTGGATTACCCTGATTCCTGTTCAGGGCGAGGATGGGGCTGTTCTGGCGTTTCTGGCCCAGGTGGAGGATGTCACCGAGCGGGAAGCTGCTCGAAAAGATCTTGCCGAGAACAAAGAACTTTTAGAGCTCATCGTTGATACGATTCCTGGACTCTTTTCGTATGCCGATGTTAACGAAAAGTATCTCTATGTAAACAAGGCCTACGCTGACTGGTACGGGAAAGAGAAATCTGAGATGGTTGGCCGCTCATTTAAGCAGGTTTTAGCCCGAGACACCTACACCTTTATCAAGCCATATCTCACCAAAATATCGCAGGGTAAAAGTCAGTATTATTCCCGGGAAGTGTTGGACAGAAAAGATCAAAAACACGTCCTCGATGTTCATTATATTCCCCATCTAGATGACAAGGGAAACACCAAGGCTTTTCTAACTTCGCTTCAGGACGTAACCGAGCAACGCCGGATTGAGAGTCGCCAAAGAGCCCTTCAGGAGCTGGCTTCGGCACTTACAAAGACCATGGACTTAAAAACAGTCGGTCTGGTAGCTGCAAACACACTCCGTTCTGTTTTCGAAAGCGATGCCCTTTCGATTGAACTCTATGATCAGGACAAAAAAGTGGTCGTCAATGTCTACACAGAAGACACTTTTCGCGGAAAGGCGCTTCCAGAAGAAGTCGAAAATGCCAGCATCCCTTTTTCAAAACTATCAAAACGCTGGTTTTCAGCATCAACAATCGCTCATTGCGAAAATCGGCCTGGCACCCGCTTAAAAAAACCAAAAACAATTCTGTTTGGCTCTAAACGCTTGAGTCGATCGCTCCTGTACGCCCCTGTTCGTTGGGAAAACCAGGTTATTGGAATGGTCTCAGTCCAGAGCTATGTATTCAATAAATACAGCAGTGCTGATCTACCTCTGTTGCAAACCTTTGCTGATCAAACCGGTGGGGCGCTGATGCGTACGCAAAAGGATGCGCAAATTCGAGAGCATCAAAATGCGCTGGAAAAGGAAGAACAAAAGTACCGCTCAATTATTGAGAACGCTGGAGACTCTGTCTTTGTGACCACCTTTGCTGGAAAAATCTTGACGGTGAATGACCATGCTTGCAGAACCCTGGGGTATTCAGAAGTTGAGTTGATTAAGATGAATCTGAAAACCATAGACCCGAAGTTCTTCCGCCAGTATAAGGGCGATGCGTTGGTCTCTCTAAAAAAGGGTAGTGAGGCCCTAACGATTGAATCTGAACATCATCGAAAAGACGGCAGTTCGCTCCATGTTGAACTCCGCGTTGGTACAACAGAAATTGATGGCGTCACCGCCCTTCTGTTTTTTGTACGTAATATCTCAGATCGAAAGCTGGCAGACAAGCGGGAGCGCTCACTTCGCTATCTTGCTCATGACCTAAATGATTCTACGACGATGTATACGATTGGGGAAATGGCGGCTCGCTCGATTCGATCTTTTTTCGAAAGTGATGCTTTTACCATCGAGTTCTTTGATCACGAGAAACGTGAAATCCTGGGGGTTTATAGTGAAGACACTTTTGAAGGAGAACGCAAGCCGCGGTCAATTCCACCCCTGAACACACGTTTTGAGGACGTAAGTGCGAAGTTTTTTTTCCTGAACTCTGTTACCCACGTTAGAAACAGGACAACAAAAGAACTTGCCAAGGTAAATCACAATAGACCTTTTGGATCTGCCCGCTTAAGCCATTCGCTCTTATTTGCACCCATTTTCTGGAGCGGGAAGCATGTTGGCGTGCTCTCTGTACAAAGCTATACCGACAACAAATATGGTGAAGCTGATCTCCCAAATGTTCAAACTTTTGCTGATCAAATCGGAAGTGCGCTAATTCGAGCCAAGAAGGACGAGGAGCTTGTGGCCAAACAGGCTGAACTTCAAGAAAGTGAGTTGAAGTATCGCAGCATGATTGAAAACGCCGGAGATGCGCTCTTCGTGGCATCTTTTCAAGGACAAATCCTGGCCTTTAACCAGCATGCCACGGCTTCCCTGGGTTACAATGAGTCTGAACTCTTAACGCTTCGGCTGCAGTCTTTTTGCCCGGGCTTTACTAGGGAGTTCCCGCGAAAAAGACTCAACGAGCTCATTAAAACCGGCGCTTCTCTGACGCTTGAGACCACTCATTTTCGAAAGGATGGTAGCACTTTTCCTGTAGAGTTGCGCGTTGGAACAATGGAATTAAAAGGTAAACAATGCATTCTCTTTTTTGCTCGTGACGTTAGTGAAAGAACTGAAAACGAAATTTTCAGGACGGCTTTGGGTCGACTCGCACGACAGCTCACCGTTTCTCTCGACCCACGTCAGGTCGGTGAACTGGCGGCTTCAGTATTGTATGATTTATTTGATTACGATGCCTTCGCATTATACAAAATTGACCTTGAGCAACGTGTGGCCACAGGACTCTTTGCCCAGGACACCTTCCGGGGAGACAAGAAACCAATAGAGGTCAGCCAGGGAACCACACCTCTGGACGTGCCAGATCATAGAGCCGTCTTTGTCATTTCCTCTTCCGTCCTTATCAATCGAACTTCAGAGACAAGCTCCCAAGACCTGTCTCCTTATGGAGACGTTAATCGCCGAAGCAAGTCATTGGTCTTTGTGCCTGTTTTTTTTGAAGGTGTTCAAATAGGTCTCTTCAGTTTACAGAGCTACTCCCCTGAAAAATTCACCGAGACAGACCTGCCAAAGTTGAAAATTTTTGCCAACCAGATCGGAGGCGCTCTTGTACGTGCACAGACTGATGAAGTCTTGCTGGCTCAAACAGCTTCGCTAAAAGAACGAGAGCTAGAACTTGAAACCTTGCTACAAGAAAAGGAAGTTCTCCTGAAAGAGGTTTATCACCGGACAAAAAACAATATGCAGGTGGTGGTTGGCTTGCTAGAAATGTATAGCCTGAAAACAAAAAACATCCAAACCCGTAGTGTGCTTGGGGAAATGACCAACCGTATCTATAGCATGAGCATGGTTCACGATCTCTTATACAGGTCGAAAAACCTGGCTGAAATAAGACTCCGTGATTATTTAGAAAAGCTTGTAACCCGGCTGGTTGCTGCATATAAAACATCTAAAAATGAGGTTGATGTTCTCATCTCAGCAGAATCTATTCCTATAGATATTCAGGTGGCTGTTCCTCTGGGGCTGGTCATTAATGAGATTGTCACAAATTCTCTAAAATATGCCTTTCCCGATGATAGAGACGGTCAAGTTGAAATTTCAGCTAAGGTGCAGGGAGAAAAAGGGCTGCTGCTCAGCATTAAGGACAATGGCGTCGGCCTTCAAAAGGATTTTGATCCTAACAAATCAAAAACTCTCGGCATGCGAATCATTCAGGATATTGTCCAGCTCCAGCTTTTTGGTGAATTGACCTGCTCTAACAACTCTGGTGTTGAGTATATTATCAACATCCCCGACCTCATCATTGATTGATTCGGGAATGGGTCATCTGTTTCTTTTACATTTTGAAACACACCCTCTTTCTTGATACAATGATTCTGGCGAATGTCTTCACGGGGAAAATAGTTTTGGAAGGAGTTCCATGGTAAAAAAAATACGGGTGTTGCTGGTCGAGGATGAGATTATCACGGCCTCTTCTTTGAAAATGGGCCTGGAAGAGCTTGGCTTAATCGTCTGCCCTCTTGCTACAAGAGGTGTCACCGCCCTCAAAATTGCCCAGGAAGAAAAACCTGATGTGGTTCTCATGGACGTAAATCTGCCTGGAAAGATGAATGGTCTTGAAGCTGCAGAAAAAATTCTTGAACTCATAGATACTAAAATTCTTTTCCTCACCGGTTATCATGATGATGATGTGATTGCAAAAATCAATGCACTTAACCCGCTTGGATACTTTGTAAAGCCGGTCAGCGCCGAGCGAATCAAAGAAAAACTGGATGAGCTTTTGTAATCATGGCTTATGATCTCGGGTTGGCTGCTCGGTGTGACGATTTTCTTCTGGAACATTCCACGGTATCACAAAAGAAGATGTTTGGCGGTATCGCCTATTTGTTGAATGGCAACATGGCCTTTGGCATTCACAAAGATCATCTTATGGTTCGTGTGGGACCAGATGCCTACGATGCTTTAATGGAACGACCGGAAACTGCGCCCTTCGATCTTACTGGTCGTAATATGACGGGTTGGCTTCTGGTGAGTCCCGAGGGTCTTGAAGAGGAAACCCAATTAAAGAGCTGGATCGAAAAGGGAATCCATTTTGCTGAAAAGCTGCCTCCAAAATAACACCCCTGACTTTTAGAGCTCACCACGATGCTTCTAATGAAACACGCTAAACGACTTCTCCTTTTCGGCCTTTTCTCAATCACCTCTATTGCGCAACCCTTGTTTGTAACGGAGCCCGATGTTCGTGTGCGCATTATCAATACAATGGACACCCTGAATATGGTACTCACCGGGGGCTGGACTCTTGGATATGGTGACTCTTTAAACGTCACCTTTTCCGACGCTTCAATCATTCAGATTATTCATTCAAAAGATCAAATTAAGGTCTTGGACTCTACTGGAATTCTGGTGCCCGGAGTTACAACTTTTCGCTTGATAGGACTTTGTGATACTAGCTATGCACGCATTCAGGCTGTTCCCTATGGTGTGGGTTGGTGGTGGGCTGGAGCAGAGGACCGAATTTATGAAGGTGGTTTTCACATCTATATTGATAGTGACCAGAATATGAGTGTAACCCTTAAGCTCGCGTTGGAGACTTACTTGAAAGGTGTTGTGCCGTACGAAATCGGACCCACTTCTCCCCTGGAGGCACTTAAAGCCCAGGCTGTAGCGGCCCGTTCAGAGGCAGTGATTGCCCTAAGCTCTGGACTTTACTGCGGCGAGCATCACGATCTGACATCAGATGTGGAATGCCAGGTGTTTAGTGGAAACGCAAGAAGATCCGTGACTTCGGATCAGGCTGTTGATGAAACCCGTGGTCTTGTCCTTCGTGAAAAAGGGCAGGTCATGAACGCCTATTATGCCTCAAACTGTGGAGGGCGTAGCGCACTCATCGAGAATGTCTGGCCGGATCGACCACGCCTGGAGTCCTATAAAACATCACTTCCAGACAATCGTTCAAGAAGAGGTCCAAAACTTTTTTGCAACTGGAGGGCCAGGCGGTGGATAAAAGCGTCACCCGTTGCCTTCTGCAATCCGGAACTTGAGCCCGCCCTGCCGGAATGGAGCCGGGAAAATTTCCGCTGGACCCGCGAATTCGAGCTTGATGAGCTGTCCACCATGCTAGCCGGAAATCAAAACCTTGGATTGTTCAAATCGATGAAGGTTTTGGAGCGAGGGCTTTCGGGTAGAATCTATAAGGCGCTTTTCATTTTTGAGCAGGGTTCCATCACCGTTGATGGTGAGCTGGCATTAAGGCAGCGCTTTAGACCCTCCTTGCGCAGCGCCACTTTCTACATCAAAAAAAGAGGCTCTAGAGTCACTCTTTATGGTGCTGGTTGGGGTCATGGCGTTGGGATGTGTCAATCTGGAGCGATAGCCCTGGCTTCACATGGAACAGGGTTTGGGCAAATCTTGACGCACTACTATACGAAGGCAACCCTGTTAGATATTTATGGTGGAGAACTCACAAAAAGTGAGCTCACGTTTTAGCGTCTTTGCTGCTCCTCAATTAAGCTTAGCTTTAATTCTCTGACTGAATCAGAAAGAATCTGGTCTTCCGTTTTGTTTAGATTTCCGGCCGTCTTAAATAGTAGAGCCTCCAAAATATCAATTGTTATGCTCGCCGCTTCAAGATTCTGCTCTGATTTTCCAGAGAGCGGGTTTGGCGTTTTCCCCAGCTGTGACCAGGCCCCTGCACTCAGTTGCTTCACCAGTAAAGAAAACAGATCGTTGGGGTTAATCTTGGTATTTGTCATTATCTCTCTCACGTTCTCATTTTAAAATCTTACTCAGGTCAACACTGTCATCATCTCGCTCTACCACCAGAATACCTGACATGGGAACGATGATATATTTCTCGTTTTGATATTTTATATCGATGGCAAATTTTTTCAAATACAGGGCATAGTCACCAACCTCGATCTCCAGGGGAATATACTTAACCCTGCTGGTCTCGGATGACTGCCAGGTATCATCGTCTCCCTCAGTGTTTGCCAGTGGCGTGCCTGGTCCAACGGCAACAACGTAGCCACCCTGTACTGATTCTTTTTCCACAACAGTTGGTGGCAGGTATAGCCCTGAAGAGGTTCTGTCTTGTCCAGAATCAGGATAGATCAAGACCCGATCACCGATGACTTTGAGTTTATCCAGATTGTGTGCCATGTATTATTCCTTTAGACTTATTTTATCTTGGACCTTAATTTCTCTCTTACACCAAGGGGTGCAACTTTTTTCTTTTTCTTCCCTGCGAGAAGACGCTTTGATGGTTTTGAGTGGCAGACCACTTTTTCTTAACATCTCACAACGCCTCGCTTAGCTTGAGACGAAATTATGAAATCATATGATTGGGAGAGATAAATGAGCACACAAGTAACTGGAGCAGAAAATGTTCGCTGGGATTTAAGCGAACTTTTTACCGGACTGGATGATCCAAAAATTGACGTCGTTTTAAACAAAAGTCGCCAACAGGCAGAGCGTTTTGTTGAACAGTACCGCAACAAACTAGGTGATCTCACACCAGCAGGACTGGCCGCTGCCTACAAAGATCTGGAAGTCATAAGCGGACCTCTGTACCGCCTCGGCATGTTTGTCAATCTTAAATATGCTGTTGACACTTCAGATGATGAGATCAAAGCTCTTTTGGGGAAAATAGAGCAATCCTCTTCTACCACGTCGAATCTTCTGGTCTTCTTCTCTCTGGAGCTGGGCAATCTTTCTGATGACCAGTTTGCCAAGTTTGAAGGTACAGAAGCCTTGAAGGATTTTGATTATAAAATTTCCAAAATGCGCAAGAACGCCCGCTACAATCTCTCTGAAAAAGAGGAGCAAGTCATCAACCTTAAAGACTTGAATGGCAGCAACGCACACCAAAAGCTTTATGGGGAGCTCACGGCTTCATTTTCTTTTGAGTTCGAAATGGATGGTGAAATCAAAAAGCTTAACGGAGACCAGCTTCGTGCCATGCGTCAGCACCCTGATGCCGATGTTCGCCAAAGAGCCATGAAGATGTTTTTCTCCCGCTACGAGGATAACACCCTTGTCATCAACCACCTCTACAACTCTCTGGTAAAAGATCACGGAATTGAAGTAGGTCTCCGCGGTTTTGAACAACCCATCAGCACCATGAACACCCACAATGATTTGAGTGATGCTGCTGTCCAGGCATTGAATGATGTGACAACTGAGTCCTATTCTCTGGTAAATCGTTACTACAAACTGAAGGCAAAGATGCTGGGCATGGACGAGATGACCCTGGCAGATATTTATGCGCCTCTGCCCCAATCCTCAAAGACCTATTCTTTTGAAGAAGCCAGGACCCTGGTTCTGGATGGATTCAAATCCTTTGATAATGATTTTTATGAAATGGCAAAAGCCATGTTTGACGAAAATCGTATTGATGCTCCTGTGGAGCCAAGCAAGCGCGGTGGTGCTTTTTGTGCAAGTTCAACCCCCGACCTGAAGCCCTACGTCCTGTTGAATTTCACAGGTAAGGTTCGGGATGTGTCCACCATGGCTCATGAATTGGGACACGCCATCCACGCCATGCTTTCCAGCAGGCAGAACTTGATGAATTATCATTCCATCTTACCGCTGGCTGAAACCGCCTCTATTTTTTCAGAAATGGTGCTTACTGATTCTCTGCTAAAGAAAGAGACTGATGTGGAGGTCAAGAAATCCATGCTAACAGGAAAGCTGGAAGACATTTTTGCCAGCTCACATCGTCAAAACATGTTCAGCAGTTTTGAAATTGCATCTCACAAGGCCATCAATGAACAACTCCAGAGCCCACCGGCACTTTGCAGGCTATACACGGCCGAGCTGGAGAAAATGTTTGGCGACAGTGTAACCATTACACCTGAGTATGCCTGGGAGTGGTCCTCCATCCCCCACATTTTCAACGTGCCCTTTTATGTCTATGCCTACAACTTTGGTAACCTGCTGGTTTTTGCCCTGTATCAGCAATATTTGGAAGAGGGTAATTCCTTTATTCCAAAATATAAAGATTTTCTGTCTCGGGGCAGCTCAGCCAGTCCTGCTGAATTAACCGCCAGCGTTGGTGCTGACATCAACCACCCTGATTTCTGGCGTAAAAGCTTGAGGTATATCGAAACGTTGGTAGACCAACTGGAGACGCTGGTCGACTAAAAATCAAAGGAGGGGGATCGTCATGTCTGGCGACCCCTCTCTTTTAAACACTTTTTTCTCGTATCTACCCACCGCTGTCCTTATTATTGGCGAAACCAACAGAACTGGACTCATGTCATGAAGATCAAAAATTCTACAAAAACAACTGACGTTCTCAAAGAAATTGGCGCACATTTTACCCAACAACGTGTTCTGGCAAAACTCACTCAGGCTGGACTGGCGGAAAAAGCTGGTGTTTCCAAGCGCACTGTTGAACGGATAGAAGCAGGCAGCTCTATTCAGCTCTCCACCATGATCCAGGTTTTACGGGTGTTTAATTTATTGGAGTCCTTCGGTTTGGCCTTGACGGCAGAAGAAGCCGGTACCCCTGCCAAGAAGAAGTCCAGACCGGTTATGATTGAGAAAGCCCCTCTCACTGAGAACTCAAATAAAAGTCATTCCTGGGGTTATTAGAGCTACCTAAAGGATGGCTTTAGCCTCATCATCTATCAGATCTGATTCGGGAAGCAACACGCGAGGTCAAGGTTTTACGATAATGGGATCAATCATTATTTCTTGGTTCTTTTTAAGTTGTCTTCAATTAATTCGTTTCTAACTGGAATATGAGCCTGGAAACAATTCCTTTTCCAGATCGTCTGTGGTATGGGTCAGCGGATAAGATGGCACCTGTTTATCGAGGATTCTATTACAAGAAGATGCTCTCAACTTCAACACTAAAAGTAATTGATTACAAGCGACCCTTAACGCCTCTTACGCTTTCGTACTGAAGCATGTAACGCATCATTCGAAAGGCGATAAGGTCGGGACTCAGCAGCCGAAGGCCTCGCGCGATAAAAAAGAAGGGTGGCGTAAAGAGTAAAGACATCATTCCCCTGGTGATTTGTGATGTTGGTGTGTGACCGGGCATCTTTACAAAGCGACTGGGCAAAACAGAATAGAGTTCCGGGTAATGATCCAGCAGTTTGGGAATACCTTCTTTGCCAAATTCGTATTTTGATTCCAGGCTTGCCCTCAAGGGTGGATGTAAACAATAGGCCAGGGCTTCTGGTTGGTAAACGATCACATTCTCACCAAGGGAACTCAGGCGAAAAGCCAGGTCTATATCCTCGGCTTCTGGGTGATCAATACTCTCACGATGACCGCCAACAGAAAGATAAGCTTCCCTGCGAACTGAAAAATTGGCTGTATTCACATAACGCAATGGTGGAGAGGTCCGGTTTCCCGATCGAGAAGCCCAACGCCTGGTGCTACGATAATCGCTATCCAAAAAACGATACCAGCGATTCTTTTTGACAAATTCTGGCATAAAGATTTCACCCATAACAGCCATTGTTTCCTGGGCTTCAAAAGCCTCGCTGTGTCGGTAGAGCAATCCAGGTGAAATCTCCAGATCGCTATCGAGAAACAGAATGATTTCATTTTTTGCCACCTCAACACCGAGATTGCGCCCTTTCGCCCGGTTTATAGCGGTCTCAGCCGAGGCAAACCTCAATTCAAACGAAAAGTGATACGCATTTAACATGGCTTCAACCTTGTCAGAAAGACCGTCCAACACCAGAATAACCTCGAACTCTAGATCGTCATGCTCAAGACGTTCACAATCGGTCAGGATGCGTACGCAGGCACCGGGGTCAGCATTGCTGAAGATAACAAGACTGAGTTTAGGCCAGTTCATTTGGCAGCTCCTCTATCCAACCCTGATTTTGATAGATTCCATATATGGAGCGCATCACGGATTTCAAACTGTGGGTTTTTTCTACCCAGGCCCGACCAGCGTGTTTCTTTTCCGCAAGCAACGCTTTATTTCCAATCATTGCGACCAGATCCTCGTAAAGGGTTTCTTTGTGAACATTGACAAAGGGGTGATCCCCCAGAAATTCATCATACTGTGGAATCAGGTTGCTACAGCAGACGAGGCCCATTGAAAGTGCTTCAACTGAGTTCATGCCATAGCCCCAGCCACCGAGATTGGCAACCTGGTCAATATATATATCACACTCTGCCTTCCGTTTCAAGGTGATCTCGTGAGGCTGCTTTTCAATTAATACAAATTCAATTCCGTGGGTTTTTTCCAGTTTTTGGCAAGCTTCAATAATTATATCTGAGCCCTTCCAGTAGCGGTCGCGGGTGGCGTGACAGATTTTCAGGGGTGAGTTCAATTGAAAATGCGCTGTGTGTTTTTCCACTTCATAGGGCAAAAAAACATATTCCATCTTGGGGTGTTTTTCCAGCAAGTCCAGCTCGCTTGATGTGTTGACATCCACCAGTTCATCGATCCAGGGAAAAACACCCCGGGTGCGCATGTCGACCCCATGATAATTTGCTATAATATGTTTTCCTTGAGCCTTGAGCTTAGTAAGGGGCCAGGCCGAGGTTCGTAAAAAACCGTGGCCTCCCTCAAGGTGATAGATGTCGTACTCCAATAAACCGTGTTTTTTGAAGGACGCCTTTAGAAACGGTTTCCAGAGTTGGTCTCTAAGCGTAAAGAATGCTTTTCTTCCTAATGATGGATTCCATTGGGGTGGATAACCTTGTGCTTCACTGTAGAGCTCTTTTTGATCAAGAAGAAGGTCTTTGGTTTTTTTGAAGGCGCCTGACTTTGGCAACAGCGGAAGATCCAGACAAATGTCCTCAGGGAAGCCTTCTGCTGTGGGAAAGAGTGTTACAAAATTGGCTTCATTTCCAAGTTTGCGGTGCGCATCTACAAAAAGCTGTAGCGTGCCAGCCGTGTTTTCTGTTCGCAGATAGAGGATTTTTAGCGGGCGTCCCATGCGTTCCTCATTATCAGGTGGAGATATAGACGGTAGGTCGTCACGGCAAGGGGTTTGTCATCTTCAATCATTTTGAAGAGACTCTTTTCCGCCAGGCGCGTGAACCCCAGGATAGACAAAGGTGTCCAAACCCAGGGATTAATTAGAATGGTCTTTTTTAAGGAAGGGTGTTTCTTTAACAGGTTTGGCAACCCTGTGTTTCCATACTCCCGGAGACGATTGCGCACGATGATGTGACTTCCGAGCTGCATGCGTTGAAGCGGGAGGTTCTCGATCAACACCCTTTTCTTGAATCCTGCCTGATCCAGGCGAAATATAAGATCCATCTCATGGCCACCATAATGCTGCATGGTTTCATCAAACCCCTTTACCATGCAAAAAGATTCCTTTTTAACCACAGCCGCCACAAAAACACTCTGTTTTATGGCTAGGTTTTCAGCGGGTTGAGTTAGGCGAGCTCTGTGGTTACCCAGAAATTGTTGAAAGTGGTTCACGGCGAGTTCAGGTGCCTGGATTAGAAGATGTTGAGCAAAATCAAACTCCTGGTCAGTGAGAAACCTTTTTATTTTGGAGATGTAATCTTCAGGAATCTTTAAAAACACTGACAGCATGATGACATGCTTCCCTCGCGCCTTTCGGACTCCGGTATTACGAGCAGTGGCAGCCCCCCTTTGTAGGTCATGACGAATTATTTGCCAGTTCTCGGGTTTGTTTTCTGGTAGTTCAAGCGTTTTTGGTGAACCATCATCCACAACGATGAGTTCCCAGGAGTCATCAGGCTTATTTTTCTGAAAGTCAGCCAGGATGCGATTCAGATTCTTTTGATCCTCAAACACAGGCAAAACAATAGATATCAAATTTTCAACACTCAATTGGCTTTATGTTCCTTTGTTGATGCAAGGTGATGGGTTGTCAATCCGTGTTTTTCCTTCAGGTGGTCTCACCGCCGAAATTAAAGCCAATCTGGTCGGGATGAAGCACTATGTGTCCCCGCTTGGACTCCCGGATATATTGAGTTGCACATTCGTGGTTGATCCATTAAAAACTCTTTCCACACGCTTGGCCTCTCATCTAGATTGCCTGTTGTGAAACAATCCCAGACTCAAAATGTTTCTTTGCGGAAATTCCCCTACCCCTACAAGGCGATGTTTGCTATTTGTAGCGATCTTGATCACGCCGTATCTCTGCCAGCATATTTAGACTTTATGCAATTCCTCAACACCTCCCGGGAGACCGTTTACGGCACAGGTATTAATCTTGAGCTTTCGAACAGTTTTTGGTTTTACAATGCAGAAAATGATGATCAGCTCAGTTATTTCCAGGGTTTGTCCACTAAAGAGACTGCCTTTGCCCCTGTTTGTCGTGATTTATGGAAATCAGGGCACCTCGACACAATGCATAGCTATGGTGATTTTAACAAGGGTGGTTTTGAGCGCCGTTTTGCCGAACAGTCAATGGAAATATTGTCTAAATACCAGGTCAACATTCCGGTCTGGGTTAACCATGGAAATGATTTTAATCATCAAAAGGTTGGCAATTACCCCGAATTCAAGGGAGCCAAACCAGAGAGCTCCGCTTATCATCTGGATTTATTACGAGAACATGAGACGCGTTTCTTTTGGGCAGGGCGCACCACCCATGTGGCTGGACAGGACGCGGCCTTTTCCGTGGGTAACCAGCTTCAGCAGCGGCTCCAAAAGCTTGCCTTGAAAACCAAGTATCGTAAAATTCAACGCCCCTTGCCTGATCCCCCAAATCGCCTTTTGATTCGTACGGAGCTTGAGGACGGTAGTCATATTATGGAGTTTCAGCGCTTCATTTCACGCTTCGGCGAAGTCAGGAATACGGATTTCCATGATCTAGCCCTCCAGCTCACTGACGCGAACCTCTCTGCCCTGGTAAACAGCCATGGCTTTATGTTGCTCTATACCCACATGAATGAAAACCTACCAGAAAACCGGGCTTTCCCTGAATCCGTCATGCTGGGTTTTCAAAGGCTGCAGGCATACGCCCTTAAACAAGACCTTCTGGTGACAACGTCGTCCCGCCTCCTCGCTTATGCTGATTTGATTCAGCATCTCACCTGGACAGAGGAATTCAACACCGGCCAAAAGACCTTGCATCTGAAACGAGATGACCATCGACCCCTGAAACCAGGTGATCTTGAAGGGCTTTGCGTCTATTGTGACGAAGCGGACAGGACCAGACTGATGCTAGATGGGCAGAATTTGGCTACACGGGTTAATCCAGTGGAAAAGAATGGCCATCAGTCAGTCAGCATACCCTGGATTCCTCTGGAGTACCCTTTATGATCAAACCTCTTGAGTATGTTGCTCAAATCTCTATCTTTTTCACTCACAAAGGAGTCTGAATGTGCTAAGAGCCCTTTCTCTGTTGTTACACGTCTTGTCATCCCCTGTTTTCTGGAGCCAGAGCATTAAACGCCTGCGCTTTTTTCTCCACGACAACGTTCTGGCCATTCCAAAACTGGCAGAACTGGGCCGGGGCAGCACCGTATCGCCATCTGCTGTTTTTGCTTTTCCAGAAAACATCAGAATTGGGCAAAACTGTTTGATTAACCACAACAATCGTCTATATGCCGGTGCTAACTCTAAAATTTTAATAGCTAATGGCGTCATGATAGGACCTGATGTTTTTATGACCTCAGATTCTTTTTCCAAATCAATGACAGAAAGTAGCGAATCTCACTCCGGGAAAACCGGGGATATTGTGATTGGTGAAAACGTTCGCATCGGAGCACACAGCATCCTCCTGCCTGGAGTTACAATTGGAGAGAACACGGCCATCGGTGCCGGATCAGTGGTGACCAAAGACATTCCTGCCAATGTGATCGCCGCAGGAAATCCCGCCGTTGTTGTAAAAGATCATGATTAACACAGAGGGACAAGGCTTTAGTTAAAGGGGGCTTTATGAGGGGGTTGGCCAGTCGTTTATGCTTGTTTTTTTGTTTGTTTCTCATGGTGGTCGCCGATGAGGATTACTGTCTCTATTTTCCGCTGGAATTAAACAAATCATGGCAATATGAGAGCGAAAGTTTTCCCTTTACGATGAACGCCACAATTACTGACACCATGAGTATTAATGGTCAACTGTATTATAACTTCGCACTCTATGGTGAAGAAAACAATTGGTCCACATATTGGCTGAGACCCGAGTCCAACACCATTCTCGCCCTAAATCCAGTGGATTTGTCTGAATACCTACTGTTTAACTTAAGCAGCTGGGGAGAGCCTGCCTGGACGCTTCCGCCTGTAATTGTACCACCAATGAATCAACCTCTTAATCAGTGTGACTGGGGTAGCAATATCACCGCTTCCAACAGCTGGGAAACGGTCTATGGGTCCAATCGAACTTATTTTTTGACTCATGGCTTTATCCACACGAATCATCCTTGCACGGACGCCGGAATTGCTACCACCCACTTCTCAAGAGATTTTGGTTTGGTGGGCTTTTCACAAATCACTGAAGGCGGCGCGGTGGACTGGACCCTGGTAATTCCAGACCCGGACACCCTTTCCGTCACAGGAAGCTTTTCTATTGTGGGGAAACCTTGCCTGTCCAACCCTTGCGTTCCCGGGATTGTCGGGGCACTACAGGGAGACAGCCTCCGCTACATTCTTGCCATAAATGATCTTTTTATTCAAGATGGTATGCTTGTGTGGAATAACACATTTATTCATCCCGGGGATTCAATCGGGGTTACTGGTTTCACAACCCAACGTCAGGATATCTGGGGCGATACCTATGTTACACTGGAAATACTCGGACTTAGTCTCTTGGATCTTTCTCCAGTCGAGCCTCGAAACAGCTTCGAAATTCCAGAGAAAACACATTTGTTTCAAAATTACCCAAATCCCTTTAACCCTGAAACGACCCTGCTCTTTTCAATCGCCGCTCAAGGCTTCGTAACTGTGTCTATCTATAATGTCAATGGAGAAAGCATAAAAACCCTTACTGCCAGGCGTTATTCGGCCGGCACGCACGAACTTCGCTGGGACGGAACCGGGTTTCAGGGTGGGCCTGTTAGCGGGGGTCTTTATTTTGCTCAACTCGAGAGTGCTGAAGCTTCTGATGTCATTAAACTGATACTTTTGAAATAATCACGAGGAGGGAATAAGGTGTTATCGGAATTACCAAACATCGGTAAAGAGCTGGAACGACGTTTAGAATCTGTCGGTGTTCACAATCCCGGGGACCTCTCTGATGTTGGAAGTATTGGTGTGCTTAAAAGGCTTGACGCCCTGAATACTCCGGGGTGTTTAAATATGCTGTATGCGCTTGAGGGGGCTCTTCGAGGGGTTCGCTGGCACTCATTGCCACGAGAAATTAAGGATGACTTGAAGGTTGAACTGAAAGCGGCTCTGGAGAAATAATCCACAGACCCTTGTGTCCACCTCTCTTTGACACAATACTCCCAAAAAAACATCTAACAATAACCCATCTATGCGTTTGGAGCTTGATTGATTTTGCTGTCGCAGGATTCCTGCTCTTCGGCACGGGTCTCACTTATGGGTTGCTTGTAAAAAATGTGGGGCGTGTTACAAATCGAGCCGCTGTTGGTAAAATGCTCGCAGCGGCATTGGCTAATACCCTTGTCGCTGCTATTACATTTTTTGCGGGACTGCATCTTGTCGGCAAGACGGCTGCTGACAAAATCCTAATGATTAACGGGGTTCTTGTGGTCTTGTGGATTTCGTCTGCTCTGTTGTTTCGCTCCGCTGCAGAGAGACCGGCTTTCACGGGCACAGAGCTCGTGGGATAAAAATAGTTGCTGGGTAACTGTGGTTCCTATAAATGCTGACTTGACCGGCAAGCTCAAGGCTGTGAAATGGGTTTACCGTTTAAGGAGCTCTGTTGTGATTTGTCGTAAAGACAGCACGCCTACCAAATCCAGGACCGGGAAATATGCCACGACAAGGACCAGGTTTAGCCAGAGATTGTGAATGCCTAGTATGGACGGCAGGAAAAAGAGAAATGCCAGAACACCATAGTTTTTTGCCATTTTGATAAAATCGTAGGGAACGGGGTAAAATCTGCGAACGGTAAAGTAGATCACCAGCCCCTGAATGATGTAAGTCAGAACCAGGGCATATCCTGCAGAGAGAAAACCCCAACCCAGCACGGATAAAAAGATCAGATTCGCGCTTACGTTAACCAGAAACCCGATCCCGGTGAAGATTGGAATGTACAGGGTTTTCTTTTTGATGTAGGCGCCAACAATAAAATTCTGAGACAAACCAAAAAGCATGTTACCCAGTAGAATAAAGGGAACGACTCTGAGACCTTCGTGATACTCCGGTGCGATGATGTAAAATGCTCCCCAGGGCATTTTCAACAGATCTACAAGAAGGGTGGAAACCCCCAGATAGATAAATCCTGTGACGGCAACAAACAGGGTGAATATTCGGGCAAAAAGATAGGGTGCGTCAGGGTCTTCACCTTTGGAGAGATAAAACGGCTGCCAGGCAAACCGAAAAGCGGTGATCAACAGCGCCATGACCACGCCGATTTTATAGCCAGAGGCATAGAGGCCAACATCATTCGCCCCGAGAAAATACTTGAGTAAAAAGCGATCGCTGACGGAAATAAGAATCAGAAAAAAGACGGCAGGAACTGTGGGAAGACCATATTTTAGGATATCCTTCCATAAACCGCGGTCCCAGCGAAAGCGGAATTCCTTCCATAAAACCGGCGAACTCAACAGAAATTTTGCTGCTGAGCTGATGACATTGGAAAGCAGAATTCCCGTAATCCCCATTTTTTGATAGGCCACAAAATAGATGTTTAAGGAGAGACTGACCACAACCTCGACAAAGACAATTAAAACATAGTTAAACGGCCTGTTGACAGCGCGGTAGTAGACAATGGGCAAAAAAGCCAGACCGTCAAAAAAGATGATCAGGGTCAGATAACCCAGAATTACAGAGTTGGATGGAATTGAAAGCAGGCCCTCTGAAAAGTGGGGTAAGAGCATAAAGATCGATGCAGTCAAGATAAGCGTGGAGACAAAGATGCTGGTATAGACCGTGTTCAGTATCTGTTTTCGTTGGACCGGGTCTTTTTCCGGAATAAAAAAGCGCATAAAGGCCGTGTCCATTCCATGAATAAAAAAGACATTGGTGAGGGCGACAAAGGAATAAATCAGGCTATATACACCATAATCTTCCGTACTAATCAGGTTGGTATAAAAAGGTAAAAGGAGAAAGGTCATCCCGCGATTAAGGATGTTTCCAAGACCGTAAACCAGGGTGTGCTTTGATAATTGCTTTATACTGGAGGCTGTTTTACTCACTCAATGGGACCCCAAACCTCAAAGATGGATTGATATTCCATAAAGTCCACCGGGTAATAGGTCAACATGTTGAGTTTTTTTAGAAACAAGGGTTCCGGCTCGCCTTCAAAGCTTAGTTTCAACTCATATTTCCGCGCTGTACATAAGGAGTCGAAACGGTCTGACATTTGTCTGGAGTTTTCAAAACGAACGCTGCTCCCTTCAAACCAGAAGCGGTTGATCACGGCCCAGTCATCACCGATTTTGCGCCAGGTCTCTGGAAATTCTAGTGATTTTATTCTCTTTCCCGAGTAGCGTTTTGATGCCCAGACATCCCAGCCTGCCCGTAGCCAGTCTGAGTTTTGACCAGCATAATAAGGCTGTGTGATAATTGAGGCGTCCGCTGTCTGCATGTATCTACCGGCCCAGCGAAAAGCCCTTTGCATGACGACTTTGTCTTGATAATGGCCATGAGCATGAAGGAGGGTGCGAACAAACATGGGCGAAAAGAGAATAAAAACCATAATAACAGAAACAACAACGGTGACTCTTGGGGACACCTTATGCATATCCAGTGATTTTCGCAGGGCGTCAAAAGCCCTGACAATTCCTTCTGCTCCAATAAGAAACATGGGGGGCATGATGGGCATAAGCAAGCGTGGTTTTACACCGAAATAAATGACTGAAAGAGATCCCAGCACAACCCAGGGCATAAAGAGCCATAATACGTCTCTGCGTTTTTCCTTCCAGAGACCGAGGATTGCAAAAACACCAAACATGGCTAGTAGCGGCGAGAAAAAATCCCAGGTAAACAACATGCGGTACATAATTCGAATAATATTTTTCAGATAAACAACAAAATCGAAAACAAATTGTTCACTGTAATTCAGTTGTCCATAACCGATCTGAAAAGGTGTCCCGAAGTGGGAGAAGTTGGTCACCAGCTGAATGGAAATTCCAGCGAAAAACCCTAGAAACCCCAGAATCCAAAATGATGGGTACAAATGAAAAGCCCAGATCCGGCGATCACCTACCAGATAGATAACAAAGAGGGGTAAAAAGAACACATAGTTCCATCGGAAGACAAAGGCCAGCCCCAGGAGAAAAAAGGATAGAAAAAGATCGCGTGGACTTTGGGTATCCAGAAAAAGCAGCATTAAATAAATGGCTCCCAGCAACATAGCTAGAGATCCGGGGTCGGAAGCTGAGTTGATGCTGTGTATGAAGGGGCTTTCGGCCAGAGAGAGAAAAATGGCTGCAATTATCCCCGTTGCGGGATTTAGAATCCTTTTTCCCAATAAATAGGTGAATGCGACAGCCAGATAAATAAAGAAGACGCCATGCCAGAAGGCTGCGGACTCAACAGGCAAGCCCAGCGTTTTATACAATTGGATAAAAGGGATGAGGGTGAGGCTGGTTCCAATTGGCCATATGGGAATTTTCCCATCAATTAGATACTTGCCCTCTTCAATAAGGCTCTCAGCGCCGGCAAAATAGGCGACAGGGTCTCCGTTATATAGATAGGGTCCTTGAAAACTCAGGCGCGGGATGACAGTTATCAAGAGTAGGACAAACAACACCAGATAGTGTTGTAAGCGCGAGAATGGTTTTATGGCCAGAGGAACCTCCCGGGGTCAATCAAAAATTAAGCTCAAAGGTATCACGAAAAACCCCGCTGGCACCGAAATTTTCTTTAAAGCGACCCAGACCAAAGTTGGGGGCCATATCCACGGTGAAGATACCGAAATCTAGAAATTTGAAATTATTTCCGTGGCACCAGCTGATGATTTTGTAAAAGAGCAGGTTTACTGCACGTAGGTGCTGAAAAGCCTCCTTATGGCTAATATAAAAAGCCAACACAACATCTTCGTTTACAGTAAAATTAACGACACCAGCGATTAGCTGCTCATCAAAGTAAGCCCCAAACAGGCGAATTCTGTTTGGATACAAGCCCTTTAGTTTAAGCAGTTCTGCCAGACTGTGGGTCGGTTGAACATTGTGACGTATCTTCAGGTTTTCCTGAAGCAAGGCATAAAAGTCCGACCAGTCCTCTGTCTCCCGAATGCTAACGCCCTGTTTAATCGCCTTCCTCACCGCAGTCCGGTGGGTGGCGGTGAAGCGTTCCAGATTTTTCTCCGGGGTCGCCTCAATGGTCAACATGGACGAGATGTCTCGTTTTTTGTAGCTAAAACCGTGCTTGATAAGGGAAAAGTCCAAATAGTTGCTCACTCGCCTCTGATAGATAGCAGGAGGTAAAGTCATTTGAATTCGGTCAAAGCCCATTTGTTGGGCATAGTCAATTATTGACTCTACAAAATCATAGCCATCTCTGAAGCTCAAGCTCTCATGTACAACAATGCCACCGTAAGAGGAACCCTGGTGACTTACCAGGGCTCTTTTACCGTCTGAAATAATGTCTACTGCAGGAAACAGGGCTTTAAGTTTTCCGTTTTTTTCGACAATTAAACTGTGATCGACAAAGCGACCCTCTGGATGGTAGCCCAGAAATTTGCGTTCATGGAAGAGTGTTCCATTATTCGCGGCTGCCACGAAAGCCTCCCAGGCCTGCTCATCAGCAGTTGTGTATGTTCGAAGTGAAATAGACATCTTGGTCTAGCTGATGCCCCAGTCTTTTAATACATCTTCGGCATGGGTGGCAACACTGACCTTTTCATAAATTTTATCTATTACCCCTGATTCATTCACTAAAAATGTTTTACGAAACGTGCCCATATATTTCCTGCCATACATGGATTTTTCGCCCCAAACTCCATAACTGTTCACCATCTCTTTATCAACGTCTGCCAGGAGGGGAAAGTTCAAGCTTTGTTTGCTAATGAAGTTTTGGTGGGATTTTTCACTGTCGATGCTTACACCCAGAACAGAGATGCCGTTCCTGGAATATGCTACAGTGTTGTCGCGGAAGGAGCAGGCCTCTTTAATGCATCCCGGGGTCTGGTCTTTAGGATAAAAATAGATAACCAGTTTTTTACCTTTGAAATCTTCCAGCTTAACTGTGTTGCCATCCTGGTCATTGAGTTTGAATCCAGGGGCCTTATCTCCAACGCTTAACATATGATGTACTCCTTGTTGTTGTCATTAATAGAATCAAGACCGCATGACTGGACCGGAAAGTCGACGCAGAAGCGTTTTAATCTCCGCATTAAAAATATCATCCTCTAGCATTTTGATCTTGATCGTCTTACAGGCGTGAATAACAGTTGAATGATCTCTTCCACCAAAAAAGAGACCAATAGATTTGAGCGAGTTGTGGGTTAATTCTTTTGCTAAAAACATGGCGGCCTGTCGCGCCAGGGCAACTTCTTGTTTGCGACCCTTGCCATAAATATCATCTTTTTTTACACCAAAGGACTCAGAGCTTTGGTTCAGAACATCTTCCATACTGACAATCGCTTTGACTCTTTTTCCGGTGATATCCATAAGGACTTTGTGGGCCAGCTGTAAATTGATATCGCTCTTTGCCAGAGATGAGTATGCCAACAATCTGATCAGCGCGCCCTGCAGTTCCCGGATATTGCTTTCAATGTTTGTGGCAAGATACTCTAAAACGTCGTAAGGCATCTCAATACCGCTCTCTTCAGATTTCTGGCGTAGAATGGCGATGCGAGTTTCAAAATCCGGTGACGTAATATCAACCATGAGCCCTGCCAGGAAGCGGGATGTGAGCCGTTTTTGGAGACCGATTTCCCCGGGTGGTCGATCTGTTGAAAGAATAATGCGTTTTCCGTTCATGTGAAGATCGTTAAAGGTGTGGAAAAATTCTTCCTGGGTTCTTTCTTTCTTCTTAAAGAATTGCACGTCATCAACAATTAGAAGATCGGTTTTCCGATAACGCTGACTGAACAGGCCAGCCTTGTTTTCACGAATTGCACTGATAAAATCCATCGTGAACTTTTCAGAGGAGATATACAAAATTCTTTTGTTGGGATTGAATTGTTTGTAGGCATTACCGATGGCATGTATCAGGTGGGTTTTACCGAGGCCGACACCACCATATACAACCAGGGGGTTATACATATTGTTGTCGCTTGATTTTACGACGGCTTCAGCTGCGGCCTTAGCGAACTGGTTGTTTGGACCTTCAACGAAATTTCCAAAGGTAAACTGTTCGTTTAGATTGCTCTCCAGCCCGTTCTGACGTGCAACAGGAGGCTCTGGCTCATAGAAAGGTTCTGGCTGGCTGGAGTTGTCCTTATCATCAAGAACGATAGAATATTCGACCCTCATGGGACGACCGCTGACTTCCGCAAGTGTGCTTTGAATTATCTCTCCATAGTGGGACTTCATCCAGTCATAGAAAAACTGGTTGGGAACCCGGAGAGTTAGAACCTCTTGGTCTTCAGCTATTTGCCTCATTGGTTGGAACCATGTTTGGAAGGTTTGGTTGGCAACCCTTGTTTCTAGAACTGTTTTTACATTCCCCCATAGCTCCTGACTCAAAAGCTCACCCCAAGATATGTTAACAAGTTATCAACATTTTTTAAATTACTGTTCCCGCGCTGGTGTCGTGTCTAAAGTAAGCGCCGATTTTCCAGTACAAATATTTATTTGTGCTTCATTCATCGAACCTCTCAATCTCTTTGTCTGTGTTTTAATGGGCGAGCTACGCTAAATCTTTTTTCTATTTCACGCTTCCCTTTTTCCTTCTTGGGTGGTGTAAAGGGGCGCTAAGGTTGGTGTTTTGGAGGTCTTTTCTGCAGACTAAAAGAACTTGAGTTAACTGTTTTGAAAAATTGATTTTGCTGGTCTCTTTGTTATATTGGTCGGCTTTTAAAAACATGTCATTTATTGGAGTAAAGATTTAGAATGAAAAGAACTTATCAACCGAGCAAACGCAAACGCCGCAATAAGCACGGTTTTCGCGCTCGCATGAAAACTAAAAATGGTCGTAAAGTACTGGCCCGCCGCCGCGCTAAGGGAAGAAAACGCCTCACCGTTTCCGGTTAGACAAATTAACCGGACCAGTGTCGCTGATTATCTAAAGCGTGGTCGTCGATATACTATACGGGGTATCACCTTGTACACAAAACCCACAGACTTTTTGGAAGTGGGTTTTTTAATTCGTCGCAAAGCGGGGAATGCTGTTGAAAGAAATCGGTCCAGGCGGCTTTTCAGGGGGCTTATTTTGAACGCGCTGATTTCGTTTTCGGGTAAACGCGGTTATCTGTTCTTGTTTCATGCCGCAGCATCAAACAGTCCTGACTTAACACACACCCTCAGCCAACTTATTACACATCAAGAGCATGTTGCTTAACAAACCCTTTATCGTGATTGTCCGATTGTACCAGATGGCTATTAGTCCGCTTTTTCCGGACAGTTGTCGTTTTTATCCGACTTGTTCACATTACGCCGTTGAGGCGCTTGAAAAATTACCCTTGTGGAAGGCGCTACCAAAGTCCACGTGGAGGATCCTGCGCTGTAATCCCTACACCAGGGGTGGCTTCGATCCTGTCATTAAAGAATAAGGATTTATACAAACCCATGTCCGAACAAAACAGAACGCTCGCAGCCATCGCCCTTATGGGTCTTATACTTATGGTTTTTTTCTCTGACTGGTACCAGGAAAAGGTCGCTCCAGGCAGTACGGCTCAGCCAAAACCCCATATTGAATCTTCTTTTGCCAGCGAATCTGATACCGTTGAGCAAGCCATTGTAGCTCCAGTCTCACGAACAAAGCCTGTAATCAATTCGATGCCTTTAGACACCACGGCCTTTCAGGCCTCGCTTAACGAAACATCCATTATTGTCACGACGCCATTGTATGAAATGCATTTTTCAAATAAGGGTGGAGGCACCCTTGAAAAGGTTTACCTGAATGATTATCTCATGAAGGATAGCTCAAGAGTTCAACTAATCTCGGAACTAGCTGATGGTGTCCTTGCAAACCAGTTTATTGGCTACGATGTTGAAGACTTCAACACCAGGCACCTGCTTTCGTTGAGCTCTCTGGGCACAAGCAATAATTATTCCTTCCCAGTTACGGATCGCTCGGCTTCATTTTCCTTTGAGCTTTCCCTTTCTTCTGGGGCAAAACTTATACGAACCTTTACTTTCTATCCCGACAGTTTTCATTTTGACCTCCAACAGGAGTTGATCAATTTTGACAAGGCAAACGCAGGGCGCTATTTTGCAACCAGCTGGTCAGGTGGTGTTGCATCAACAGAGAAAAACCACAAGGATGACCTTTACTACTCAGAGATGTATGCCTTGCTGGGTGATGATAGTAGTCCTTCAGATTACTCTGCTGACGAGGATCGAGAGGAAGAGGTGCAGACGGCATTAACAACCTGGGTTGGCTCCCGGTCAAAGTATTTTGCTGCAATTATGATCCCCGACGAACCTGTTTCAGAATTCAAAATGCTTCGATATCAAACGTCTGGCGGAAATGAGAGCTCTATCAAAGTCTTTGATTTTGATGTCCGAGACTCCTTTGATCGCCGCAATCCTGTAAGCCACTCAAATTATCGCGTCTATGTTGGACCTCTAGATTTTGACATTATTAAGGGTTATAACTTAAATTTTGAAGAGATGATGAACTGGGGGTGGTTTGGGATTGTTGGAAAGGGGGCTCTTTGGGTTTTTAAAGCGCTGTATAAGATTATTCCCAATTATGGCATCGTCTTAATTCTCTTCTCCATTCTCGTTAAATTATTATTGGCCCCTCTGACAAAAAAGCAGTTCTCCTCAACACAGAGCATGCAGCAGGCTCAGCCGCAAATTGCCGCTCTAAAAGAAAAATATAAAGACGATCCAAAACGCCTCAATGAAGAAACCATGAAGCTTTATAAGGTTCTGGGTGTGAATCCGCTTGGTGGTTGTTTACCATTGGTTATACAGATGCCCATTCTTATCGCCATGTTCAATCTATTTAGGACGACTATTGAATTGAGGGGTGCCGCTTTTATCGGTTTAGAGTTCTGGATTCCTGATCTGTCCCTGCCTGATACAGTTGGTTCTTTTATGGGGCTCGATATCAATTTACTCCCCATCATCATGTCAGGTACAATGATGTTACAGCAAAAACTCATGTCACCCTCGGCCAACGCCAACCCCCAAATGAAGAACATGCCCTACATTATGACGGCGGTTTTCTTTTTTATGTTTTACACTTTCCCCTCAGGCCTGAATCTTTACTACACGCTGTTTAATGTCATGTCAATTCTTCAACAAAAGCTCACACCACAAAAACCCTTACCTGCTCTTCCCGTAGCTCCCAGCACGCCCGGGCCAAAAAAGAAGCGTAAAAAGTAAGGCAAGGACTTCCTTTGTGCTGTCTCTTGATCAAGAAACCATTGTTGCTATATCCACACCCCCAGGTACTGGGGGTCTGGCTGTAGTTCGTATTTCTGGCCCTCACGCATTAGAATCCATAAAGCACCTCTTTTCCGCTCCCGATAAAATTCTGCCCCGCGTGGCTACTTTTGGAAAACTGAAACATCCCAGTCTCAGTGAGGGAGACTTTGACGACTGTATCATCACCTTTTTCAAGGGTCCCAACTCTGTCACGGGTGAAGATCTGGTAGAGATTTCTATCCATGGAGGTGCATTTTTGCAACAAAAACTGCTTGAGGTGCTTTTGCGTGCACCCAATTTAAGGGCGGCTGGTGCCGGTGAGTTCACCTTTCGTTCCTTTTTAAGCGGTCGAATTGATCTTTCCAGGGCAGAAGCTGTGGCTGCGATCATCCGTGCAAAAGACGCCGCCGCCCACAAAAATGCTCAAAACCAGTTGCAGGGAAACCTTCGCAAACTGGTGGAGAAGATGTCCGAAAAACTTATCACAAGCCTTACCGTGCTTGAAGCGGAGCTTGACTTCTCTGACCAAGAGATAGACTTTTCGCCACCAGAGGCTCTTGTGACGCCGCTTCTGGAGTTGTCCCAAACCACTCAATCGCTTTTAGAGACATATTTCTACGGCAGGCGGCTTGAAGTAGGCTTTCGCGTTCCTCTTGTCGGAGCTCCAAACAGTGGAAAGTCTTCCCTCTTCAATCTGCTCCTTGGACAGGAGCGGGCCATTGTAACTTCTCTAGCAGGAACCACCCGGGACACGATTGAAAAAACGATACTCGTTGCAGGTCATTCTGTGGTGTTGGTTGACACCGCTGGTCTTCGCGAAGGGCGAGATGAAGCCGAGATTTCCGGGGTTGACCGCAGTTTTAATGAAATCGAGCTGGCAGACCTTGTTGTTCTGGTTCAAGCCCCCGACACGGCTCCACCAAAAGACCTCCCACTTATCAACAAACCGCAAATAACTGTTTATAATAAAATTGACCTGGACAAAGACCCTCCCCAAAACAAAGATATTTATCTCTCTTGTGCAACTGGAGAAGGAATAGAAGAACTACGAGAGGCTATTTATTCACATATTGTCAACATGGTTAGCGAGGGTGTAGAGGGTGTTGTCCTTAACAACGAGCGCCACCGGGATGTTTTTCTCAGGCTTAAAGACCAGCTTGATGTTTGCGTCGCCGCAATTCAAGACGAGCTCGGTCCAGAATACATTGCCTCCGACTTAAGGGTGGCTCTAGACATTTTGGGTGAGATTACCGGTAGAACGACACCTGATGACATTCTTGGCCGGATCTTCAGCGGGTTTTGCATTGGAAAGTAGGCTTTGTTTTTGACTGTTTCACGTGAATCATATGATATAATAGTCGTCGGAGGCGGCCATGCCGGCATAGAGGCGGCCCTTTCGGCAAGCCGTCTCGGTAAGGCCACCCTGTTGGTTTCCATGGAACTGTCTGCTCTTGGCAGGGCTTCTTGTAATCCCGCTATTGGAGGTCTCGCAAAAGGACATCTTGTTCGTGAGATTGACGCCCTGGGTGGTGAAATGGCCAGAGCAACAGATGTTACCGGGATTCAATTTAAAATGCTTAATCGCTCCAAGGGTCGCGCTGTTTGGTCCCCTAGAGCACAGATCGACAAAAAGGCCTATAGCGCCTACATGTTTAGTGCCTGCCACAACCAGCGGAACCTTGACCTTTTTGAGGGTGAGGCGGTCAGTGTCACAGTAAAGAACAACAAGACGGTCATCACAGGCATTGTAACGCGAGACGGTCAACATTTTTCTTGTCGCGCCCTGGTTCTCACCAACGGAACCTTTCTTAATGGTTTGATACATATTGGTGATAAACAGTTTTCAGCCGGTCGAATTAACGAATCCGCCAGTGTTGGTATTACTGAATCGCTGACCGTCTTGGGTTTTGAGACGGGACGGCTAAAAACGGGCACACCACCCAGAATTAAAAAGGATAGTGTTGATTTCTCAAAAACCAACATTCAACTGGGTGACGTCAACCCTGAGCCATTTTCCTTTTCAACAAAGGACTTCAACCCACCCAACGAGGCTTGCTACATTACAAACACAAACCTTCGGACACATGAAATCATAAACGGTTCTCTTGCTTTTTCGCCCCTTTTCTCTGGCAAGATTAAGGGAGTCGGCCCTCGTTATTGTCCCTCCATTGAAGATAAAGTCGTACGTTTCTCAGAAAAAACATCGCATCAATTGTTTCTCGAGCCTGAATGGTCTAATGCAAACCAGCTTTATGTGAACGGGTTTTCCTCCTCTCTTCCAGAGGAGGTGCAACTGAAAAGCCTGCGTACAGTTCCCGGTCTCGAAGCTGTCGAGTTTATTCGCCCCGGCTATGCTATAGAGTATGACTTTTTTCCGCCCTCTCAATTAAAGGCAACCCTTGAAACCAAGCGGGTTTCGGGCCTCTTTTTTGCCGGCCAAATTAATGGCACCTCTGGTTACGAAGAGGCGGCGGCCCAGGGTTTAATTGCCGGCATCAATGCCGCTCTGTTAATAGATGGATCTGAGCCTTTCATTTTGGGTCGTGATGAGGCATACATTGGCGTTTTGATCGACGATCTTATCACAAAAGACACAGACGAGCCTTATAGAATGTTCACTTCAAGAGCAGAACATCGTCTCCTTTTACGTTACGACAATGCCCACTTTCGCCTTTCTGAAAAGGGTTTTCACCTTGGTCTAGTCCCTGCGCTAACTCACGAGAAGACGCTTGAAGAAAAGGAACTGGCCCGTCGAGCCGTAAAGGAGCTGGAATCGGTTTTTGTAAAACCTGAAAAAATCAGGGCTTTGATCTCCCCTCAAGCCCCGATCACAGAAAACCAATCCCTGGCAAACCTTTTACGGAGACCGGGGGTACCAATCGAGCACATAAACTCACTTCTGCCAGCCTGGATGAAGGGGCTTCCCTCCTCTCTGTTAACGCTCATCGCAACCGACACCAAATATCGCGGCTATATAGAGCGAGAACACATACAGATCGCGCGCTTTTCTAAACATCAAAACGTGAAAATTCCAGCGGATGTGGATTACTTGGCAATGGCGGCCATTTCTTTTGAGGCAAGACAAAAGCTTCACCGAATGCGCCCGGAAACGATCGGGCAAGCCTCTCGAATAAGTGGTGTTTCACCTGCCGATGTCTCGCTTTTGATGATCCTTTTAAAGCAGGGTGTTTCACGTGAAACACCCTGATCTTAAACTTCTCACAAAAAAGAACTATAGCCTTTCGGGTTCATCGCTTTCTGGTGTAGAGCCACCCTTGTTGGCTTTTCTGCTTCAGGCAAACCTCTCGGCGGGGGCTTCCGTTCTCGTTCTTCCCGACAAACCGGCTGCAGAACGTGTCCTTAACGACATTACCGCCTTAAGCCCTGGTCCAGAAATCCACTTTGTCGGCAGTGATCGGGTTGATGGAATTGATACTGGACAGTCCGGACGGGCGCTGCGGGCTCTCGTGTCCGGAATGCCAGCCATCTACGTTACGCAGGCTTCTGAGTTGCTTGGTGGCGTCTCGAAAGATGCTTTTAAGCGTCTTGTTTTGTCTTGTGGTGAAAATCAGTCGATGCCAGACCTTGAACAAAAGCTCTCGGGTTATGGTTTTGTCCGTGACTCTTTTGTGGTGGAGCCGGGGGGGTTTGCGGTTCGGGGAGGGATTCTTGACGTGTTTCCCGGTGATCGCGAAAAACCGGTCCGCTTAGATTTCTTTGGAAATACCCTTGAGTCAATTCATGAGTTTGACCCAGCGTCCCAGCGTTCTGGTGCGGCGTTTGACAGCATAACCATCTATCCAGAAAACCCTTTTCTTGAGTCCGCTACTGACCCATTGCTTAATTCTGTGCCTGGTGACGTAACCTTTTTTCAATTCCGCCCCATAATAGAGGCTAGCGATTCGTCCAGGGTGGCCGAATTGTTGTCCCGGAGGGCTAAAAAGAGCGTGTTCTCTTTCTTTCAATCAAAAAACGGTCTTGATGCAGGCTTAGATGTCGAGATACAGCCAGAGTTTCAGCGCAACCTGGATGCATTTCGAGCGCGTCTTCACCATCTAAACGAAGAAAATTATCAGGTCTATCTTTGTGCCTACAGCAATATTCAGCTCGATCGCCTGCGCGTCCTTTTTGAGTCTTTTCGGTTTGAGAGTGTAAGAATCAGTCTTTCTTCGGGTTTCATTGACCACACAAACAAGCTGGCTGTGTTAACGGATCATCAGGTTTTTGGACGAACCAGGAAACGAAATGTTATACCGCGGACCTTTCCTGTAAAGCCGGCAACCAGAATTGAGGCGTTTGAAGAGGGCGATATCGTTGTTCATTTAGATTATGGTGTTGGAAAATATCTTGGTATAGAGCTGATGCCTGTGAACAATCTCATCCGAGAGGTTTTGGCTCTTGAATATGAAGCGGGTGATCGCATATATGTCCCTGTAGAAAAAATGCACCGGGTACACCTGTATGAATCACAGCTTGAGACACCTCCGAAACTCACACGTCTGCGCACCACAGAGTGGGACCAGGTAAGAATAAAAACGCGTAAGGCTGTTGACAATTACGCCAAAGAGTTGATTGAGCTCTATGCAAACCGCTTTGTTGTAGAGGGCTTTAAGTATAGTCCAGACAGTGATTTCCAAAAACGCATGGAAGCATCGTTTGTGTACGATGAAACCAGCGACCAACTCAAGGCTGTGGAAGAAATTAAAAGAGATATGGAGTCAGCTTTTCCCATGGATCGACTCTTGTGTGGTGATGTTGGTTACGGAAAAACCGAAGTGGCCATGCGGGCGGTTTTTAAGGCGGTAAATGATTCTAAACAGGTCGGGGTCCTGGTTCCAACAACCATTCTAGCTCAACAACATTATGAGACCTTTCTAGAGCGTTTTGCAGACTATCCTGTTACTGTTGGCGTTCTGTCCCGCTTTAGAACCCCGAAGCAAACGAAGCAGACGCTGTCAGATCTAAAAACTGGCGTTCTGGATGTTGTGATTGGAACACACCGGCTCTTGTCAAAAGATGTTGTTTTTAAACGGCTTGGTTTGCTTATTGTTGATGAAGAACATCGCTTCGGGGTTAAACATAAAGAGCGGGTAAAGGAATTAAAAACATCTGTTGACTCGTTGGCTATGACGGCAACACCGATCCCTCGCACGCTGCAGCTGTCTCTCATGGGTGCTCGAGATATGTCCATGTTGAAAACGCCCCCAAAAGAACGGCTTCCTATCGAAACCATTGTCATGGATTTTGATGAAAAGCGGATTCGGGAGGCTATTTTGCGAGAGGTTGATCGTGGTGGACAGGTCTTTTTTGTCCACAACCGGGTAGAGTCTATTGGTATTATGTTAAGCCGGCTACAGGCGTTGTTGCCTGAAGTTCGATTCGGTCTGGGGCATGGACAAATGAACCCTCGGGAGCTGGAACGGGTTATGCTGGGCTTTTTCCATCGTGACTTTGATGTGCTGCTGTCAACAACCATTGTGGAGTCCGGGTTAGACATTCCCAGCGCCAATACCATCATTGTAAATCGCGCCGACGCCATGGGTCTTTCCCAACTTTATCAATTACGTGGCCGTGTTGGCCGTTCTCACCGAAAAGCCTGGGCCTTCTTTGTTGCTCCCGGTTTTCGCAAGTTAAGCATTAATGCTATACGTCGTCTGAATGCTCTGGAACGACACGCCCATTATGGCGGAGGGTACGAAATTGCCATGCGAGATCTTGAGATTCGCGGCTCTGGAAATGTCTTTGGGACTGAACAAAGCGGCCACATCGGTAATGTTGGTTACCATCTTTATACAAGAATTCTAAAGGATGCCCTGGATGACTTGAAAGAGCGGGAAGGGGATCAAGTTGTTGTTTTTCCTCCACCTGAAATGAACATCGATGCCGAAGTTCAAATTCCTGCTCAGTATATCGAAGACACTGCAGAGCGAATAGCCAGCTACAGGCGTATTGCGGAAGCTGAAAACAGCCAGGACCTATATGATATTCGCGGAGAACTAAGAGAACGTTTTGGTCTTTTGCCAGAACAAACGAACAACCTTATTGATGCGGCCCTGGTGAAAAACCTGAGTCAAAAACTTGGAATCCGATCTGTTATTGTTAAGGGTGATCGAGCTCAGTGCGACTTTTTACCTGAACACGTGGAACAAGCTGGAGGCAAGATCATTAAAGCTCTGTCCATGGCGTTGGGTGAAACCAGTAGAGAAGTCGAGATAATGAACAATAAAACCCTTACCTTCGTCCTAAAACATCCCGACTCAAGCTCCCTTTTGGCCTCCCTTCGAATATTCTTGGAAAGCCTTATGCGCTCGTCTAAATTTTCCGACCATAATGATAAATGATAAGTCTAATATAATTAAAAGGTTAATGAAATGAAAGCTCGCTTCACCACCCCCCTCTTTGCCCTGGGTCTCTTCGTGTTACTCTATGGCTGTTCCAGCATGGACAATGACACGCTTGCAACAATAGATGGAAAAGCCATTACGATGGAATCTTTTACCGCAAAAAATCCGGTTGCTCGATTTGCCGAAAAGGATCATGCCTTTATTGACTCAAAGGTTGATGCTTTTGTTCAACAGGCCCTTTTTACGCAGGTCGCTCTCGAGCAGGGGTTGGGTGAAGATGCAGAAATTCAAGAAAAGAAGCTGGCTGCCGAAAAGAGCCAGATGCTTCAATATGTGTATACCAAGGAAATTTTGGATGCAGTAATAAGTGAGAAATATCTACGCGAATTGTATGACCAGTCTGGAACCGAGTTGAATGCTCGTCACATTCTCCTGCAGTTTGAGGGCACTTCTCGATCACGCTCAAATCGGTCTAAAGCTGAGGCCCTTGCTATAATGGGACAAATTAACAATCGCCTTTCTAAAGGGGAGTCTTTTGCAGATCTCGCCTCAGAGTTTACCGATGACCCGACAGGAAAAGACAATGGTGGTGATTTGGGTTGGTTTGGCTGGGGAAAAATGGTTGGTCCATTTCAGGACGCAGCTTTCAAGCTGAAGCCTGGTGAGGTTTCTGGTGTTGTTGAAACATCCTTCGGGTATCACATCATTAAGCTTGAGGCAAAGCGAGAGCTGGAGCGTGGCTCTTTTGAGGAAGCCAAGAACGCGCTTAGGCAACAGGCCGGTAAAGCAATGGGTCAGGAGTTAAGCCAGAAAGCTAACGCGTTTCTTGAAGACCAAAAAAGAAATGCGGGATTTAAGGTCTTAACGGAAAATGTACATGATTTTTTCATGATCTTCGACAAATCAAGCAATAAACAAGGTCCTATGGATGCGGTTCTTAAGGCGCTTAATTTTGGCGCTCCCTTCTTTTCTCTTAACGGAGAAGATGTCGGTTCGGCCTGGATAATAGAAGAACTGAAAACTGTTGACGAAGGTCAAAAACCACGCTTCAGTTCAGAAAACCAGCTCCTGGGCTTTATAGACCAACTGGTCACTCAATATCTGGTGGTGGATTACGGATACACTCAAGGGTTTAATCGGGACCAGGAATTTTCTGAGAAAATCAATGCCCTTGTGGAGAGGTATGCTTATGACGCTTTTGTTGCCAAGGAGATAAACGCCAATCTTACTCCCAGCGAAGAAGAGTTAGTTTCTTTTTATGAGAAGAACAAAAACGATAAATACACGGACAAAAAGAAAATTCAGGTTCGCGAGGTGTTTGTAAAAGACAGTCTTATGGCTGTTGCTTTGAAAAAACGAATCGACGCTGGCGAGCTGATTGATGCTTTGGCGCGTCGCTATACAGAACGAAAAGCCTCAAGGGATGATGGCGGCTTGCTGCCTCCTTTTCAAGAGGGTCGTTATGGTGAGATGGGGAAAGAGGCTTTTGCCATGACTGTTGGTGAAATAAGAGGACCCATAAAGCTCGGTAACGGTTATTCAATCATCAAGCTAGAGGATACCGTCCCCGGGGGTTCCAAGCCTTATGAGAAGGTCAAGGGGCGCGTCAGAACCGAAATTATGAGTGAGTTGCGGTCAACGCGTACCAGCACGGTTTTCGAAGCGCTCAAAAAAGATCATTCTGTGAAAATTAATTACGCAGCGGTCTATGCCCTGCTTGACAATACTGCAGGCGTATAAAGACAGCTGAATGTATGTCTAAAATCAGCTCTGTATTATTTGTCGTTCTCGTTGTTGTCCTGCTGTCTTGTTCACAAGACCGGAATGATAATCTCGTTGCCAAGGTAAATCACGAGCGCTTGTCTCTCGATGAGCTGGTCTTAATGTTTCCGGGGTTCATGGCGCTGGATAGTCTTCAGAAGTCTTTGTTGGTGGAAAACTGGATCCGGGAAACCCTGCTTGCCCAGGAGGCCGAAAAAAATCTCATTCATCGTGACCCCATGTTTAATTATCGGGTCGAGACCTACCGTCGCCGGCTTCTGGCAGACAAGCAGCTGGATGTCGTTTTGAAAGACCGGGGAAATGTAAATCGCGATGAAATCGAGGTATATTACCAAAATAACTTGAACTCCTTCAAGCGTCAGAGTAATGAATTTTTTGGGTTTCACGTGTTGTTACCCTCTCTGGATGACGCCCGCGATCTTGAGCGAGCCATCGAAAAGGGAGACCTGGAAAAGAAACAGGCTCTTGTTGCAATGCATCCAAAAGAAACTGGCCTGTTCAAGGTTGAAAATCTTTTTCCCGAGGTGAAGGAATACCTTTTGAAAAAGAAACGCCCTGGAATCTTTGGTCCAATTCAGACCGATCTGGGCTACCACATCGTTGAAGTCAAAACCTGGCACGATCGCGGCTCCCTGAAAAGTCTTGATGAAGTTTGGGAAGAAATAGCTGCCCGTCTTTCAATAAATAGACAGCGACACATCGAAGCCCAGATCGTTGACAGTCTCAGAAAGGCCAGTACTATTTTATTTAACAAAGACATTCTCTACGGAAATATCTCAGAAATAGGTAATGAATAATGCGTATCACCACCCTGCTTATCACCACCCTGCTTGTTATTAGCGCTAGCGCTCAGCAGCTCATTGATGGCGTCGCTGCCATCGTGGGAGAAAAGGCGATCCTGTATTCTGAGGTTGATCAAGTAACTCAACTCTTTGCAATGCAGGCCCAGTTGCCCGCCTCCTCGTCTCCAGAAGTCATTCAGCAATTACGCGTTAGAGCTCTGGAAGAACTTCTTAACCAGCAGGTTTTGTTAGAATATGCACGTCAGGAAACCATTCAGGTCGAGGAGAGAAATGTAGAAATGCAGCTTGAGCAATCTCTGCAAAATATTGAGCTGCAGTACGGCAGTCTGAAAAAGGCGGCTGAGGCGTTCGGTGTTGATCACTTTAAGATAAAATCATACTATGAAGACCAAATCCGAACCAACCTTCTCGTGGAACAGGTTAAAATGGAGCTGTTCAGTAATATCAAAGTGGGGCGTAGAGAGGTCGAGGAATTTTATAACACCTGGCAGGATAGTTTTCCAGAGAAGAATGCTCAGGTTGATTTCTCCATCCTTTCTATCTCAATTGAATTGGGAAATGAAAAGCTTCAACAGTTATCAAGTCAATTAACCCAGATTAAAAACGATATCTTGTCAGGTGAAACGACATTTGAGGATGCTGCAAAAAAGTATTCCAAGGACCCTGGCTCGGCGGCCAATGGCGGAAGTCTAGGCTTTGTAGGTCGAGGTGTTTTTGTAAAGCCTTTTGAAGACGCAGCCTTTGCTCTAGAAAAAGCTGGAGAAATGAGTGGTATTATTGAAACGCAATTCGGGTTACATCTATTACGCCTTGAAGAGAAAGATGGTGACCAGGTGAAGGTCTCCCATATTCTTCTTATGCCTGTAGCAGATGACACGGATAGAAAGTTTACATCTGACAAACTGCTTGCTATCCGTGAGGATATTCTTGCCGGAAAGACCACTCTTGCTCAACAGGTTGAACTGTTGACCACAGATGATTATGTACGATCCAGAAAAGGTAAGATGGGTCTCACTGATATTTCTCTGCTTCCTGAAGACATAAGGGACCTTCTTTTAAACATCCCCCTGGAAAGTCTTTCCATGCCGCTTTTGAGTGCAGACCAATACCATTTGATCATTGTGCATCGCAGAGTAGCAGGTGGTAAAGTCAATTTGGCAAACCACTGGTCCGATGTTGAAAAAATGTCTCTCGAATTCAAAAAGCGTAATCGATATCAATCCTGGATCGCAGACCAGAGGGAGCGGATGTATATCCAGTTAAAATAGTCACTTTTTCCCTTTACTCTCCCCCAAGCTTTTCAGTAGTTAAAGCATTACTCACATCCATTATCAATCTGCTATACGAATCTTGGCGCTCGCCTTTGTCCCGTATAGCAGAAAAGCTTTATTAACAGTTCTCGAGCAGATTCTCAAAAACCAGACGCTTATTTCTTTTGACTTTAAGAGTCTTTTTTAAAGTTACGATAACTATTCACATTAAAGTTATTAACACTCAGCGAATCATCTACCTAAAAAATATTTATGTTAACAAGGCAGGCACCAGCACCACTAGCCTCACAGCGCCCAACATCTATAAATATATTACTAACATTATTTATAATCATATTGTCATGTTTAAGTTTATTATTTTAAAGTGTTTACACTTTTTTTATAAAAATGTATTAACAAATAAGCATGACCCTAATTACCACTACTAATATATTTAAATAAAACAACTATAGTAATATACTGACCTTAAAGTCAGCTTAAAAATGGCTTTTAGAATTAATTTGTGCACTTTAATGCACCCGAATATGAAAAATATGAGTGTTCATTTTTAATATTATCGAGAGAATGCTGTTCTTGGATATTAATACTGTCATACTCTAGCAACAAAGGAGGATATTTCTTTATTATATAAATTTTTGTTATAATAAGGAGGCAATATCTAATTATCAGCTATTTTTTTTGGTCTATAAGGTTATGGGTGTACATTTTGGCACTGCTCTTTTTTTTTCCTCAGCTTATGTTCGTTAAAGATATACTTTTCGTCAACCTGGTTGATTTGCAGACAATTCATAAATTTTTTTAAGCTTATAGAGTCGTTCAGCCTCTGAAGTGATTCTTTAGGATTAGGAGCACAGAGGAATATTGGATAAAATAGTATAAAATCGATTCGTCAGCCAAATAGCGATTGCGAAAATTTGAAGCTGAATTACCTTGAAGATAAGAATAGAAAATATATTGCGTGTCTTTTCTGAACAGCTCCATTAAATATTCAAACTCATAGTGAGGATATTGTGAACACGGAAACTAGACAAAAGATAATCAAAGCTGTTACTGTCGTCGTAACGATATACTTATTCCTACTCAGCATTAATCTACTCGGGCATAGTTTTAAACTCTTTGGAAAAGAGTTTGCGGAAGCAATGCTCAAAACGACCTCGAATCCGTTCACCGGATTAATTATCGGAATTGTAGCCACCTCATTAATACAGTCCTCTTCAACTACGACATCAATTGTAGTAGGTCTTGTCGCAGGGGGTGTGGTAAATTTAGAGAATGCTATCCCCATAATTATGGGAGCAAACATAGGAACCACAGTAACCAACACTTTAGTTTCCCTTGGTCATATTGGACACAAACTCGAATTTAAACGAGCATTCGCTGCTGCAATAGTTCATGACTTTTTTAATATCTCTGCTGTAGTAGTTCTTTTTCCAATTGAATTGAAATTTCACATCATTCAAAAAGTAGCTGTACTCCTGGAAAACTCTTTTGAAGGCGTCGGCGGAATGAAAGTTTTTAATCCTTTAAAGGCAATTTTAAACCCTGTCATAAAATCTATTGACTCATTGTTTGTAAACATTCCTTATAATGAAATTATTCTAATGATTATCTCTATTGTTGGAATGTTCGGAGCTCTCGCATTACTGATTAAAACAATTAGATCTCTTGTCGTTAATAAAATTGAAGTGATAATAAATAAATATTTATTTAAAAATGATCTTATGGGGATGATCTGGGGCATGGGTATGACTTTTATTGTGCAAAGCAGTTCAGTAACCACTTCCTTAATTGTGCCACTGGCTGGCGCTGGAATAGTAAGATTACGGCAAATCTTTCCATATACAATGGGGGCTAACATAGGGACAACAGGGACTGCTCTGCTTGCAGCTTTAGCAACTTCCAATCCAGTTGCTGTCACAGCAGCTTTTGCACATCTCGTTTTTAATATTTTTGGGATTATCATTTTTTATCCGTTAAAAATGATTCCAATTACACTCGCTGAAAAAACGAGTGAGTATGTTTCGCAATCTAAAAAGAACCTCGTTATTTTTTTAGCTCTATATTCAACCGTATATATTCTACCAATCGTTTTCATCATCTTATTTTAACATTTAGCAAAGGGTGACATTATGTGGAGAGAATTAAAACAGTTATGGACCAGCGATAATCTTTTAAATGAAGCATGGGATCTAACTTATGAAGCCATAAATATTGATGCAGAAATGTTTAATGATGCTGTTGAAGCACTGTGGGGTGAAAACAAGATAGCAACCCAAAAACTCATATTTAAAAAAGACAAACTGATAAATAAATACGAACGGGACATAAGAAGAAAAGTGATAACTCACCTGTCCGTACAGGGGTCAGAAAATCTAGCTGCCGGTTTAGTTTTATCTACAGTAATCGTTGATGTAGAACGAATCGGAGATTACATAAAAAACATGGTAGATTTAACTGAAATGCATCCACAGAAATTGACGAGCGATAAAAACGAAGTTGTATTGCACGAAATTGAAAACACTTTAAAAAAGATGTTTAAAAGCACACCAGAGTGTATCGAAAATGGAGATGAAACACTAGCACTTGAAATTTACTCAGGGACAAGGGAAATAGGGCTCACTTGTGATAAGCATATAAAAGAGATTCTTTCGAAGAATGACCCAGACCTGGATACATCAAGTGCGGCGCTGTTGGCGTTATATTTTCGCTACCTGAAGCGAATCAATGCCCACCTAAGAAATATTATCTCAAGCATAATTAATCCTTACGACCGAATCGGTTTCAGACCGAAGAGTAGCCTCTCCGATGCAAATGATAATTAGAAGGGCTACTCCAGGCGACCTTTCAACAATCGTAAAATTTAATGCTGCCATGGCCAGTGAGACTGAAGACGTTAAATTGGATCAAACCGTTTTAACAAAGGGAGTTCAGGCTGTTCTCGCGAATGATGCGCTTGGTTTTTATATCGTTTGTGAAATCGACGGCAGCGTTTGTGCATGTCTTATGATTACTTATGAGTGGAGCGATTGGAGAAACGGTTTATTCTGGTGGATCCAAAGTGTCTATGTTGACAAGCCTTTTAGGAAAAAAGGCTGCTATAAGGCGATGTATAATCATATTGTAGATTTAATTAAAACAAAAGAAAATATCGCAGGCTTGCGACTTTATGTTGACGAGAACAATACTGTTGCCCAGAAGACATATACAAAACTCGGTATGCAGAAAACCAATTATTCTCTTTTTGAAAAGCTAAGCAACCCATAATTCATTGAATTTGTTTAAAGAGAGAGTTGGTAACGCTGATTAACGCGACGGTCTCTTCCCCCCTGTTGAAGGTCCAAAAAGAAGAGAAATCATAAAAACACAGGACAAGGCGACTAAAAGACATGCTTGTGCACACAAAAGCAGTGCCACTCTAATAGAGCGGTAAAAACAAACCAGCGTTATACTAGTAATTCACAGTTAGATTGGTATCGTTGTGAACCGGCAGAAAGACACTCGATTGCTTTTTGGAGAAAGATGATACATGTCATCATCAAAATCGTTTTCAATCAGAAACGTCGAGTGGCGAAACGACAGTCATTTAATTTTTCACATTTGACTTTTATGGATCCACTTCAATTTCAAAATGGTTTACGAACAAAATGAAGAATGATTATATAGAGTCAAAAAGAAAACAAGAGAAGACCACCTACATTATCAACGCTCTCAGGAACGTGCTCGTATAATTATGTTCCGATTGCTCAAAAAGTCTGCCTACACCACTCTTTATTTCCTTTTTTGTTCAGTTCTTTTTGCTCAAGTGCCTGGTATACGATTTCAAAGCCTAACAATTGATGATGGGCTTTCGCAGTCACACGTAAACGCTATTTTCCAAGACAGTCGGGGATACATGTGGTTTGGTACCAACGATGGACTAAACAGATATGATGGACACGACTTCGTCGTTTATAAGTACGATCCGGATGATTTCAACACGATAAGTGACAATTTTATCAGATGCATTATAGAAGACCAAAATAAACGCCTTTGGATAGGGACCGACGCTGGTGGACTAAATGTATTAGACCTGAACACTGAAAAATTCCGTCACGTTTCATTTTTAAGTCCAAAAGAAGGATCGTTTAAAAACAGCAGATATGGGATTTAAATATTGACAGTCTCTCTCAACTGTGGATAGGCACCTGGGACGGACTGTATAAGCTAGCCTTAGATGACAGTACTTATTCAGCCAGCATTGCATCAAATCAAACCCAACAAATTCGTTGTTTAACAATAACAAACGACCAACAGGTATGGTTTGGTAGTGAGGATGGTGGATTATTTGAATACAGCGACTCCACCATAATTCACCTGGCGACTGACCTGGATGCAACAAATCAAAGCATTTACAGCTTGTTGAATGATGAAGAGAACGGGGTATGGCTAGGCACTCACGAAGGTCTTTTCCATTATGATGAAAAAACAAAACAATATTCAAGAGCGCCACTTCCTATAACAGAACCAGGGCTGGAAGTAATCACAATAGCCAAAGGCCAGGGAAAAGAGTTGTGGGTGGGAACTGCGAAGAACGGTCTGTTTTTGTACAACTACGAGAATGGCAATTTAAAAAATTTTATACCGACTCCAGACGACGTATATGGTTTGCGTGATTCGGGGATATTGGATATCCACCTTGACAGTAATGGCTTGCTCTGGCTTGCAAGTAGGGGTGATGGGATTCAATTCTTTGATACAAAAGCGCCTTTCACCTACTACTCCACTCAGCCAAAAGACCCCAAAATAAAGAATAATCCAAGTGTTCGTGCGATTTTTGCAGATGACACGGGTCTCTGGGTCGGAGGTTATAACGGACTCAATTGGTTCTCAAATACATCCAAGGAGAGCAAACACTTCGATGAAAAATCCAGCAACCTATCAAACAGAAACGTGTATTCGCTTCTGAAAGATCCAGCAGGAACACTTTGGGTTGGGACTGAGGGTGGTGGCTTGTTTTTCAAAAGGAAAAACACGGAAAAGTTGGTCCATCTTGAAATTGAGCACAGCGAAACCGGCGAAGCGGAATATGTTTTTGAGCTGTTCCTGTCAAATGATGGCTCTATTTATATAGGCACAGGGGCGGGCTTATATAGACTCAAAGCGGATCACAAATATAGGGCGTCACCAGAAAAGATAAACCTGGGCAATACAGACGTTTATGCGCTTGAAGCAGAAGACGTGATGGCGATTACGGAAGATAGGCAAGGAAACCTATACGTAGGAACTGGTTCTGCAGGATTGTTTGTTTTGGACCTGAATGACAGCCTCGTTGGTCACTTTACCCACAACATTGCCGATCGATATTCAATAAGTAACGACCGGATCAAAGTCCTGCATTTTGGCCGAGATGGGTTTTTGTGGATAGGGACCAATGGAGGAGGATTAAATAAATTTGATCAAAAGACAGGGGTCTTTCATCATTATAGCGAGAACGACGAACTCCCGGATAATACGGTATATGGAATCCTCGAAGACAAAAGAGGTAGGTTTTGGCTAAGCACCAACCAGGGAGTTTCGCTTTTTGATCAAACCGATCAAAGTGTACATAATTTTGGTGTTGAGCATGGCCTGCAAAGCCTTGAATTTAATACAGGCGCATACTTTAAGAGCGACTCGGGGAAAATGTATTTTGGAGGAATAAAAGGCATTAACACCTTCTTTCCTGAACAGGTAACGACTCGCCCCCGGCGACTTTCAGTCACACTGACAAACTTTAAGGTTTCAAACAAAAAGGTACAGATTGGATCTCCTCTACTCGCTCTGGATTTTAATGCTTTAGGCTCTTTGAAGATCACTTATAAAGAAAGACTTCTTTCTTTCGAGTTTTCCGGAATGAATTTTTTGTCACCTGCAAAAACCAGGTATCGCTACATGATACCCGGTGTAGATGACCATTGGATATATACAGACAAGGGTCAACACATTGCGACCTATACAGACCTTCCTGCCGGAACCCACGAGTTGCGGATACAGGCAGCTCAACCGTCAACCGATTTTGTTGGAAAAGTTCGAAGACTGACTATTCAGTCAACACCGGCACCATGGAATTCTATCTGGGCCAGGGCGGTGATGCTAGCTATGATTTCACTCGTTTTATATCTGGTCAGAGAAAGCGAAATAAAGAAATTGATGCTCAGGGTTGAGCTTAAAAAGAAAAAACAGGAAACACAGAAGCTTAACGAAATTGACGAGATGAAATCCAGGCTGATCTCCAATGTTTCGCATGAATTACGAACCCCATTGACCCTTTTAGCAGGACACATTGAAAACCTGAGTAAAGCCGTTGGTAAAAACATGTCACCTCAGGGAAAAGCCAGCCTGGAGGATGCCCAACGTGGCTTGCAAAGAGTCACCTCTCTAAGTGACCAGCTTTTTGAACTGGCACGCTTTACCTCGGGAAAAATCAAACTCAAGGCAAGCAAGCAAGATCTGGGAGTCGTTCTAAAACGTATTACGGAAGAATTCAGAGGACAGTCGATCTCCAATAACAATGAGGTCGTCTTTATCCATGGAGGGTTCCCCGTGGAGGTTTTTCTGGATACCGGAAAAGTCGAACAGATTTTATTCAACCTGTTAAGCAATGCGCTAAAATACAGCAACAAAAACAGTCAGATAAAAGTTGAGCTATTAGATGACCAACGAACCCATGAAGGCGGACAGGGAAGCTTTGCCGTTATTAGAGTCAGCAATTTTGGTCGGGGTATACCCCCTTCCGCTCTCACCAATATCTTCGAACGCCTGTATCAAATAGATTCTGGTGGAGGTGATGACCGGGGAGGGGCCGGAATTGGTCTTGCCTTAGTCAAAGAATTGGTAGAACTGCATGGAGGTGGCATTTCTGTGGAAAGCGATCCTGGAGGAGAGACGCACTTCGAGTTCACAATTCCAAAAGGGTCTGACCACCTTTCATCCGAAGAAATAGCTAACACCCCTGAAAAACAAACGCCCATAGCCGTTATTGACATCGGTTATACCATGCTGGATCCAACACAGATGAAAATACTGATTGTTGAAGATGACGTAGAATTAAGTGCTTTTATTAAGCAGGGTCTTACGAAAGACTATACAATTATACTCGCAAAGGATGGTGTGTCGGGTCTTGAGTTAGCCAGGAGAGAACTACCGGATCTGATTCTCTCTGATGTGAACATGCCCCACAAGGATGGCATTCAGCTCTTGAAAGAGGTCCGTGAGGATCTGGTGCTATCACATGTACCCTTTATTCTTCTCACAGGACAGACCTCTCCCCAGAATCGCATTAGAGGTTATGCAGCGCTGGCCAATGATTACATAGGAAAACCCTTCAAAATGGATGAATTGAAGGTAAGAATTGAGAGCCTCTTTCGCAGTCGGCAACAACTCATTAATAAATTGAAGGAAAACGGTCTTCAGCGCCTGGTCTCCGAATCGAATCTTTCAAAAACAGACGATCGCTTTTTTACAAAACTGAAAGAAGCCATTCACACCCATTTGAATAATAGCGAGTTAACGGTTGAAGAATTAGCCAAAGAAGTTTTCATGAGCAAACGCCAGCTCGAGCGCAAGATCAAAGATATTACGGGTCAAAGTCCAGCAGGCTTGATTCGCCTGACCAGACTGGAAACCGCCAGGAATTATTTGATGGAGGGCTCCTTCGCAACCGTCGCAGAGGTAGCCTATGCCGTGGGGTTTAATAACGTGAAATATTTCTCTCGCCTCTTCCACAATCAATTTGGAAAAACCCCCAACGACGTCTTGAAAAACTGAAAGTCGAACACCCCCCACCAGCTATCCTTGCAAGTAGAATTTCAAAGTAAACAGGTCAACCCCACCAGCCGAATTCTTTTCCAGCAGGAGATTGTTTAAAAAGAAAAGCAAACAGCAGTTTGTATGACAAGCTCAAAAAAAACAGATACCAAACGCGACAAAAAGGGGTCACAAATGCGCCAAAGCCCCCTTGGCATCTTTCAAGACGTTTTTTTTTGTTATAATATGACAATTGTTCTCACAAATAACGAGGGAGAAAAAAATGTTAAGCAAAAAAGCTTTCATGATCGCATTATTTTTATTCACGCTAAGTGCCCAGGTGGTGGCGCAGAGCATAAGCAGAACACCATGGGAAATGAACCGAGGTGGGGGTTGGTCCCAGCTTGGTTTTACATTATCGAGCCATGGAGAGCTTGCCGCGTACACTAACGCTGCTATCCCAGCTACAAGTGATCCGAACTGGGGGCCTGCTCCAAATCCGGCAACGATCGGATTTTCCGAATCTTCCATACTTCCAGGCTACTGCCTTCAGGCTGTGGACTATACGTATTTCCAGACCTTCGTAAGTGTGCCGACAAATACAACGGTTACAGCATTCACCATTGCCTTTTCGGGGATTGATGACGGCGGGCGTGTTACAATATTCAACTCGCTCTATCCGACCGGCGTTCTAGTCCCAGGCAGCTACGTGTACCTTAGCACAGCCAATACTGCAGACCTGGCGAACTACATCACGGCCGGTGAAAATCGCGTCGTTGTCACCCAGGTTGATGATTGTCCAACGGGTAACAATCTTAGCTCAGCAATCGTTATTCTAAATGGCGATACAGTCGTACCAAATAACGCACCACTGGCGAACGCTGGTGCTGATCAAGCCAGCGAAACCGCTGTTGTTGTTCTGGATGGTTCCGCCTCCAGTGATCCAGACGGGGATTTATTGAGTTATAGTTGGAGTGAAAACGGCAACGCCATCGCCACAGGAGCTAACCCAACAATTAGCCTTGCAGAAGGCTCACACACCATAACCCTGACAGTTTCAGATGGTGAGCTTAGCGCCACAGATCAGGTGGTTGTGGTTGTCACCCCTGTTGCTACAGTCTTTGATGTTTGGGATACAAGTGATCCGAACAATTATGTTTTAATCGGGCTGATAGATCCGATTTCAACAGCACAAACAGGAGCTGAACATTATAGTTACTCCAGCGCCTCTGCTCACCCCTCCGGTGTAAATTTAGGTGGAAACACTTCAAACGTCTGGATGCATGAGAATACTAGCGATGGGGATTTAACCTTTGGTTTTGTGTTTGGAATGGACGCAAGTGGTGCTCCTAGAAATCATTCGGCCATAAATTTTCGGATTATAGATTCAGATACTGGTCCTTGGGTAAGTCAGTCTGACGACCCGAATGAGGCAGTCGAAACCCCTGCGGGCTCCAATGCTTTTGTTGGAAACTTCAATTATGGCAATAACACAGACGGAATAGCCGTGAGTGGAATAAGTGGAAATGCTTGGACCATCATTATTCAATCGGTTGATTTTGGAAGTGTCATTACTCAATGGTTCGCATCGAATGGAGTAGGAGCCCCGACAAATTATTCAGACGACCTGACTTTGGCTCTGGGACACGAATACAGAATAACTCCGCATGACCACCAGCCATCTGGTGCTCCAGTCCTGGCGAACCAGCCACCTGTTGCAGATGCTGGCGCAGACCAGACAGCTGGTTGTAGTCCTGCTTTTAACCTTGATGGTTCAGGCTCCACTGATGATGGTGAGTTGACCTATAGCTGGATGCTGAATAGTAATTTATTAGTCAACGGAAGCTTTGAAGACGGAATGACTGGCTGGGTCAATAATGGCGTAACATATACAAATAATCCACGACCACTTGATAGACTTGCCCACAGCACTGCAACAGATGGTTCATATGTAATCGATATGGTAGGGACAGGAGATGGTCAGCCAGCTGGATATGTTGAGCAGACAATAAGTACTGAAGCGGGCGGGAAATATGTACTCAGTTTTGACATTACGTTTCAGCAAGGCGCTACATCATTACTTGTTACCGTTGATGGTGGTGCTGGTCAAGCATTCTCGGCTATTGGCTCTCACGCAGTTACATTTACAGCCACATCCACTTCAACAACAATCCGTCTTTCATCTGATGGGAGCTATCCCTATCAAGGAAACAATGTGTTTCTTGACAATGTGTCAGTTGATGGCGAAGTAAGTACTTCTGCCAGCTTTACAACGACATCATTAACAACGGGATCCTACAATTATACCCTCACAGTAACTGATGCCTTTGGTCTTACAGATAGTGATGATGTTTTAGTCACCGTATTAGCTGATACCGAAGCCCCAACGCTTGCCTTGTCCGGGGACAACCCAGCAAACGTTAACCTTTATAATGCATACATCGACGGTGGGTATACTGCTACAGATGCTTGTGATATCGATGTTGCTGTTTCCATAAGTGGAACAGTTGACCACCTGACACCGGGATCATACACGCTAACCTATACTGCCATTGATGATGCTGGAAACACAACCCAGGCAACTCGCGTGGTGACGGTGATCAATGCAACCCCTGTTGCTGACGCCGGATCAGACCAGACAGCCGATTGTAACTCTACTTTTAACCTCGATGGTTCAGGATCCACCGATGATGGAGCGTTGACCTATAGCTGGATGCTGAATAGCAATTTATTAGTCAATGGAAGCTTTGAAGACGGAATGACTGGCTGGGTACACACCGGTGTAACTGGTGCTGGAGGAAATTCGATTGACCGGGGTGATTGGGGCAATGCAACAGATGGAAACTGGATACTTGACCTGGTTGGTACAGGAGATTATGCTACGCCTGGACATGTTGAGCAGACCATTAGTACTGAAGTTGGTGGAGAATATCTGCTCAGTTTTGACCTTATAGTGAACGGTGCTCCATCATTAGTTGTAACCTTTGATGGTAGTGCTCCTCAAGCTTTCTCGGCAACAGGCTCTCACACAATTGCATTTACAGCCACATCCACTTCAACAACAATCCGCCTATCCTCTGATGGGAGCTATCTATATCATGGTAACAGTCTATTTCTTGACAATGTGTCAGTTGATGGCGAAGTAAGTACTTCTGCCAGCTTTACAACGACATCATTAACAACGGGATCCTACAATTATACTCTCACAGTAACTGATGCCTTTGGTGCTACAGATAGTGATGATGTTTTAGTCACAGTAACAGCTGATACAGAAGCCCCAACGATTGTATTGGTTGGTGATAACCCAGCCAGTATAAATATCCATAACAGCTATACTGATGGTGGATATACAACAGCCGATAACTGTAACTCAGTTGTAACGGTTGTGGTAACGGGAACCATAGATACTGAGACACCGGGAGACTACATCTTGACCTATACTGCCACAGACGAATCTGGTAACGAAACCGTTGCTGAGCGTACTGTGACTGTGATTAATGCAGCACCAATTGCAGATGCTGGTGATGATCAGAACTTCGATTGTGTTGTCGGTACTGTTGATGTTGATCTCGATGGATCAGGATCAATAGATGCTGATGGTGATGTCTTGACTTATAGCTGGGTCCTAAGTGGTACAGAAGTAGCGACAACAGTGTCTCTTTCTGCCACCCATTCTGCTGGAGCATATACCTACACGCTTACAGTGAGTGATGGTTTTGACAGCTCAAGTGACGATGTTGTTGTCACTGTAGTTGACGATACTGAACCACCGATTATCACACTCCTGGGTGACAATCCCATGAGTCTGGGCCTCTATCTGGAATATGTTGAACCTGGACTAGAGACCGAGGACGCTTGTGGTTCAGAAGTCACTGTTGTGGTCACCGGCACAATCGATATCAATATTCCAGGCAGCTACACGCTTACCTATACAGCAACCGATGCTGGTGGTAACGCCAGTACGGCAGAGCGGATCGTCAATGTGATCAATACAGCTCCAACCGCAGATCCTGTTAGCGAGGTTGTTCTCTCATTTGGAGAAGATATTCTGACTGCAGACCTTGATCTCGCCACAGTGTTCGCAGATGTAGATGTGAATGATGTGTTGAGCTATGCTTTCACCAGCTCAAACGCAACGGTTGCTTCGGTGAGCCTGAGCGGTTCAGTTCTTTCCATGAGCGCTCTTGATCTGGGTGTGTCAAACATTTCCATAACAGCCACAGATCCCTGGGGTGCGCATGTTACAACGTACTTCACTTTGACTGTAAATGTTACCTCCACCCTTGCAGATGCTCTACTGTTTGCGCAGTCTGAAATCAAAATCAAAAAGGATGTTGAAGTCTATAGCGGAAACCTGCTGGTTAACGAAGGTTCTTCCCGTGGCAACCACCATGATGATGACGAAGACGAAGACGATGATCACGGTCGTTATCAGCTGAGCATGGATAAAGACAGCCATGTTGCTCCTGGCTATGCCTTGATGGCTGATCGTATCGATATCAAACAAAACACCCTGGTTGAGAGTGATGTCTATGCCAATGATCTGGATAATAGCGGTGATATCACCGGTGATATTTTCGGAGATCTTGTCACGCCTCTCTTTGCAACGCTGCCTCCCTTTAAGTCAGGCGCAGCCGGCAGCCAGAATATCACAGTTAACAAGAACCAGACCCTTGAACTGGCGCCCGGTGATTATGGCCGTATATATGTAAAAGATCGTGGAACGATTACTTTTACAGGTGGCATCTACAACATCGAAAAGCTCGAAGCACAGAAGAGCAGCCATGTTCGTTTTGAAACAGCTACAGTAGTACGTGTTGAAGATGAAGTGAAGCTTGCCAAAAATACGTATGTCGGTCCAGCAGGCGGGTCATACATTGGTGCTTCTGATATCATCTTCTATATCTCTGGCGATCATCACCACTCAGCCAAGCTTGAAGAAGATGTTGTGTTCTACGGAACGATCTACTCTCAAGAGGGCGAAGTAGAGCTTAAGAAGGATGTCTCTTTCACAGGATCTATTCTGGCTGAGAAAATCAGCATAGACAAAGACTGTGAATTAACGGTGGATAGTTACTTCTCCAGCACGAGCGGCGGTGGCGTATCAAAAGCAGCCGGTCGTCTTGCCTGGTTAGAGCCTGAAATGGAACCAGAAATCCCATTAGCATCAGATCTTGCTGGCAACTATCCCAACCCCTTCAACCCCAGCACAACCATTGACTTTGCATTAAGTCATGCTGGACAAGTCTCCCTGAAGATCTATGATATTCGTGGAGCAGAGGTTGCTGAAATAGCCAGAGGTTATCACGAAGCCGGGTATTACAGCGTCCAGTTCAATCCTGATAATCTGAGCAGTGGTACATACTTGTATGTGCTGGATGCCGGTTCATTCAGAGAAGTGAAACGGATGGTGTATCTAAAATAAACAATCCTCCCTCGAGGATCTATAAAGCCCCCTCTCATTTATGGAGTTGGGGGCTTTTTTATATCTGTGTGTCGTTCTGAAAAAAGTTGACCAAACTGGAGTTAATATGACAGGACAAGTTCCACCATGGAAGCATCACCGGCCCCAAAATCATTTCAAGGAGAGTCGCGCCAAAGACGATCCCAGGGGTCAAGTCCTCAAACCTGAAGCAAAAGCCATTCCTCAACTTGTTTCCGTGAGGGCACGCTTCCGCGGTGCACAACGGTTCCATTGATCACAACTCCTGGCGTAGACATCACATCATAAAGCATGATCTCCTGGATGTCTTCCACTTTTTCAAGTTGAATATCAAGCACTTTTTCAAGCGCAACGTCTTCAATGAGCTTTACAGTCGCCTTGCAATTGTTACACCCACCGCCTAAAACTTTTATATCTAACAAAATAAGCGCTCCTACAAAACAAGATTAAAAACGAAACCAACAATGAGAATCCCCACGGCAACAATGCTCACAAACATGCTTATCAACCGGATGGTGAGCACCTTGCGAAGGATGATCATTTCAGGCAGAGACAAGGCCACCACGCTCATCATAAAGGCCAGCGCTGTCCCCAGAGCCGCACCCTTGGCGAGCAAGGCTTGAATAACAGGAATAATCCCGGCAGCACTGCTATACATGGGAATGCCAATCAAGACAGCCAGCGGTACTGACCACCAGGCAGCTCTCCCCATAAAGGCGGCCATAAAGTTTTCTGGCACATAGCCATGAATGAATGCACCAACACCAATGCCCATCAAAATGTAAGGCCAGACCTTTCCCACCACATCTTTTACGGCCAGGACACCTGAATTTAAGCGGGCCTGAAGGCTGTTTACCTCAGAAGCGTAGGCAATATCTCTTTTTGAAATTTTTTGTACCCATGGCTCCAGATAACGTTCAACACCTAATTTACCGAGCACCAGTCCACCAAAGACAGCAACACTTAAACCCAGACCCAGATATAGCAGGGCTATCTTCCATCCAAACAAACCAAACAATAAGGCGAGGGCAATTTCATTAACCATGGGAGCAGCGATCAAAAACGAAAAAGTCACACCCAGAGGAACTCCTGCCTGAACAAAACCGATAAAGAGAGGAACCGCTGAGCAAGAGCAAAAAGGGGTTACCACACCCAGGGACGCAGCCAGCACATTGGCCAGACCAAGAGATCGACCAGCCAGCAAAGATCGCGTTCGCTCCGGTGTAAACCATGTGTTAATAATGCCCATGACAAAAACCACAGCTGTAAGTAATAAAAGGACTTTCGGGGCATCATAAAAAAAGAAGAGCAACGCTTCACCCAGAGGACTATTAGAATCAACAGGCAACCAGAAAACCACAAAAGCCGAAAGTGGTTCGAGGCTGAGATATAACCCAACCCATAAAAGAGTGGTAAACGAGAGAATCGTTACGCAGTTTTTATTCGTCACAAGGTCGGACCTCGTGTATTAAACAACTAAGCCTGTCTGATATTGTCAGTTGGGTTATAACCACCCTCTCCGACTGGCTTTAGCTCATCCAGCCAGAGTTGTTCAAGGGTTTTGAGCTCCACTTCTAGATTAAACTCAGCGTCATCTGTGACTTTCACAATGCCAAGGATATCAAAAGAAAATGCATCTGCGCCAAAGCTATGGTAATCTGCCTGAAGCTCTTTATTCCGATGCGAGTTAATGGAAAGCATAAACTCATGAGCGTTCAAGGGGCCGGCAATATTTAGACTGCTCCCCAAAAGCACTTTTCCATTGGCGTGATTTTTCACCTGAAAAACACCTGGAACAAGATTTTTCTCCTTGTAGCGGCGGCGTAACTCCTTTTTTGATGCATCATCCATTTAAGCAGTCCTTTTTAAAAATGAACCGATCACTTCAGGCTAAAAAAAACCAACGGGGCTAAGACTGGCGCTTTCTGGTTCTATCGAAGCGAATCTGTTAAAGGCTATCGATAATGGCATTTAATGTATGGCTGGGACGCATGGCCTTTTCTGCCAACTCTACAGTAGGGTAATAATATCCACCAATATCCACGGCCTGTCCCTGGGCACCCAAAAGTTCCTCGGCAATCTGTAACTCATTTTCAGTGAGCTGTTGGGCGATTTCTGCAAAGCGAGTCTTCATTTCCGTGTCGCGATCTTGAGCAGCAAGAGCTTTTGACCAGTAGAGGGCAAGATAAAAAGAACTACCGCGATTATCCAACTCACCAACTTTCCGAGAAGGAGATTTGGTGTTTTCAAGATAAGTACTGATGGCCTGGTCCAGCGTTTCTGCAAGAACAGCAGCCTTCGGATTGTTACTGATTTTTGCCACCTGTTCAAAAGATGGAACCAGTGCGCAGTATTCCCCGAGAGAATCCCAGCGAAGATGACCTTCTGCCAGGAATTGCTGGACATGTTTTGGAGCGGATCCACCAGCGCCGGTCTCAAACAAACCACCACCCTTCATAAGCGGAACGATAGACAGCATTCTGGCGCTGGTTCCCAACTCAAGAATTGGAAAAAGATCGGTGAGATAATCACGCAAGACATTTCCGGTGACAGAGATCGTATCCTCGCCTTTGCGAACCCTTAGTAAAGAAAATTTCATAGCATCAACGGGCTTTAAAATGCGAAGATCCAAACCACTGGTATCGTGGTCTTTCAAATAGAACTGAACCTTTTTAATAATCTCGGCATCGTGACCGCGCTTCTCATCCAACCAGAAAATGGCAGGTGAACCGCTGGCCTTCGCCCGCGAAACAGCCAATTTTATCCAGTCCTGAATAGGCTCATCTTTTGCCTGACACATTCTGAAAATATCGCCAGTTTCGACGACTTGCTCCATGTAGGTGTTTCCATCAGCGTCAATAACTTTAACGATGCCCCCTGATGCAAGCTCAAAGGTTTTGTCATGAGAACCGTACTCTTCTGCTTTTTGAGCCATGAGACCCACATTGGAGACGCTGCCCATTGTAGAAGGATCAAACTGCCCATGCACCTTACAATCTTCGATAATTTCATGATACATGGTTGCATAGCTACGATCTGGAATCATGGCAATTGTATCTTGTAACTCATCGGCACGATTCCACATTCTGCCACCATCACGAACAATATTGGGCATGGAGGCATCAATGATCACGTTGTTGGAAACATGAAGATTGGTGATTCCTTTTCGTGAGTCGACCATTGCCAGGGCGGGCTGCGAAGCATAAACAGCATTAAGATCAGCTTCGATTTCAGCTTTTTTATCAACGGGGAGTCGATTCAGCTTTTCCAAAACATCGGCAAGACCATTATTAATATTTGAACCAATCTGTTTCAATGCGTCCCCATGCTTATTCAGAGCTGCGCCAAAAAAGACGGAAACAGCATGGCCAAACATGATGGGGTCAGAAATCTTCATCATGGTCGCTTTCAGATGTAAAGAGAGTAATGCACCTTCCTGTTTGGCTTCCTGAATTGTTTTTACATAAAAGGCCCTTAATGATCTCACGTTCATTACTGCAGTATCAATAATTTCGCCCTTTTGCAGGGAGAGCTGGTCTTTTAAGACGGTTTCAACACCAAGGTTGTCAACAAAAACAATCTTTGCCGTGCTGGCTTTTTCCAGAGTCACTGATTTTTCAGTGGCAAAAAAATCGTTTTCCGTCATGTAGGCTACCCGGGTTTTGGATCCACTCTCAGACCAGGCTTTCATCATGCGATGTGGGTTTTTCTGAGCAAATTTTTTAACCGAGCTTGCTGCGCGCCGATCTGAGTTGCCTTCGCGTAAAACAGGATTCACCGCCGAGCCGAGAACTTTTGTAAAACGTTGCTGTAGAGCTTTCTCTGAATCAGTTTTAGGTTCTTCAGGATAATCTGGAATTGCGAAACCCTTGTTCTGAAGCTCTTTAAGGGCGCTTTGAAGTTGAGGAATTGAAGCGCTGATATTCGGGAGCTTTATAATATTGGCTTCCGGTGATTGAGTGAGCTCTCCAAGTTGTTTCAGGGCGTCAACTTGCTTTTGTTCTTCAGAGAGTCGTTCGGGAAAAAGGGCCAGGATGCGTGCGCCCAGAGAAATATCGCTGATCTCGATTTCTATACCAGTATCTTTGGTATAAGCCTTAACAACAGGGAGTAGTGCATAAGTAGCCAGAGCAGGGGCTTCATCAATTTTTGTCCAAATAATTTTCGCGGCAGGCATGTTGATCCTTTGTTTAAATTGTTCACGCTTCTGAATGAAAAAAAACGGTTTTGCTCGTTGAAAATAAAGCCTTCTGGTCCAATGCAAAATTATTTCAACCCAATAATTGATAATAATTATCTACTGTTTTTAATATGGAGAGCAGCGGAGTTTTTGTTTTTCGGAAGAAAGGAAGCGAAGAGTGAAGCCCCCGGCTTCTTGATGCTAAAAAAACCCTGAATCAGGAATCTGCCCGGCACTGAATAAAAGCAGGTTTATATGGTGTAGACAGCCAGACAGGCCTTAGATTGGTCACATAACCAGTCCCACAGTTAATCATTACTGTGAAGACAAAAAAAAGGAAGACCAATGGCCAAACCGAACTACGCGTTTGCTAAACACCAGAGAGACGTCGCCAAAAAAAAGAAAAAAGAGGAAAAGCGGAAACTGAAAGAAGAAGCAAAGCTGCAAACAGATGATGAAGGGCAAGAACTTCAAACACCAGAAGACGAAGCTTCAGATCAAACATCCGACGACCAATCCTGACAACCCTTTTACAAATCCCACTTACCCCGAAACGGGGATATTGCCAACTCGCATTGCTAGAACCGCAATCATGCACACATCCAAAGGCTGGAAACACCGTATTGTGAAGCAGGACGCTAGCGCCATATGAGCCTGGTTGAATACGGCTGGGATAAGACCTGGGAAGAAAAACTCAGGACCATTCAGGCCAAACAGGGTCAACCCGCCCGGATCACATCAGAACACCGCAATCTTTTCTGGGTCCACACTGACGATGGAGATTTCGCAGCTAAAGTTTCTGGTAGATTGGAACATCATGCAACCAGCCTTGCTCATCTACCTGCCGTTGGTGACTGGGTGCTTATCAAGCCAGGTAAAGATGGAGCCAAAGCTACTATTCAAGCCATTTTGCCACGCCAGTCAAAATTTTCCAGAAAGACACCAGGGAAACGTACTGACGAACAAATAATCGCCGCCAATATTGATTCTGTCTGGATAGTAACTTCCCTGGACGCAAACCTGAACCCCGCCCGCCTTGAACGTTATGTAACCTTAGTCTGGGAAAGCGGTGCATCACCCGTGGTAATCCTGGCCAAGGCTGACCTGACAAGTGAAACCAAATCCATTATTGAGGATCTGGCTGACCGTGTATCCGGTGTTCCTATTCATGCTGTCAGCGCGTTGAACGCCAGCGGGATAACAGAGCTCAATCAGTATTTAACAAAAGGGAGAACGATTGCTCTTTTGGGTTCATCGGGTGTTGGTAAATCAACGCTGATAAACCATCTGGCAGGTCGCGATATTTTGAGAACGGCTTCTGTTAGAGAGAAAGATGGCAAGGGACGTCACACAACCACCCATCGAGAGCTTGTTCTTTTGCCAGAAGGGGGCTTACTCCTGGACACCCCCGGAATGCGAGAGCTCCAACTCTGGGGTGCTGAAGACGTTCTCGATAAAGGCTTTGCCGATATAGATGCCATTGCAGGCGAGTGTCGTTTTTCGGATTGTTCCCATGAGGCCGAACCGGGTTGTGCAGTACAGGAAGCGGTGGAAAAAGGTGTTCTGGCACCGGAGCGAATGGAAAACTTCAAAAAACTTCGCCAGGAGCTGATTCATTTAGAACGCAAACAGGATATCCGGGCTGCCATCAAAGAAAAGCAGCGCTGGAAAGAAATATCCCAGCAGCGCCGAAATATTAAGGATAATAAATAACTCAAGCCTAAATCTCGGGCAAACGAAAACAAAGCCAGACCACAAGGGTTGAAAAAAATTGAGTTTAAGGCAACAAATACTGAGGTCGAAGACTTGAAAGGCACACTCCCAGCCGATAGCTCCAAAAGCGCTCTCCTGGCATTGCGAAAAACCGTCGAACTTTACCTTCGCCTGCGAAACGTTCCAGGAAATCAACAAGCGGAGACCAATGCGACGCAATATCTGGAACAAATCAAAAAGACATTGGATTAGCTGAACAACTATTTTTTCGCCTCCCAAAAAAGCTATAGAGCGGGGGTACAGAAAAAGATATGTTTAGAGATCATAAACAAAAGCAAAAGGAGAAACAATGAGACACTCATATACAGCGACAATACTCGTTACCATTATAAGCGTGGGAATTTTCTTGCCCCGGCTCGCCATTGCCCATTGCCAGATTCCATGTGGTATTTATGACGACTATTTAAGACTTGAAGCCCTGCGGGAAGATGCAGAAACAGTGCAAAAATCAGTCGAAATGATGTTTGCCTTAACTGGAGAAACCGATGTGCAGTCACAGAATCAAATGGTTCGCTGGGTCATGAACAAAGAAGAACATGCCCAAAAGATCATAGCAACAATAAGTGATTATTATCTGACTCAACGCGTCAAGCCCAATCAAAAAGATTATGCAGAGCGTCTCCAGAAACACCATACGGTTATTCTTGCCGCCATGAATGCCAAACAAAATGCAGACAGCAAAGCAGTTGATTCTCTCAAAAAAAGTATCGAAGCGCTGGCTGAATATTATCCTGAACACAAACACGAATAAAAGGTCACCATGATTTCTGTGAGACGCATAAGATCAGGCGAAGCCGGGCTCTTCAAAAAGCTCAGGCTACAGGCTCTACAGGACTCGCCTGAGGCCTTTGGCTCCAGTTATGAAGAGACCGCACAACGCAGCGCCGAGAGCTGGGTGGATCAAGTTGACGCCAGTGCCCAGGGACCTGACAGGGCAACCTTTATCGCTTTTCAGGATAATCTTCCTGTAGGACTCGCAGCACTCTATCGTATGGATGCGGAACCCACTATGGGGGAATTGTTACAGGTCTGGGTTTCCCCTGAGCTGAGAGGTCAAGGAATTGCAGTGATGCTTGTTAATTCTGTTTTTGAATGGGCTGCTGAAATGAATTTCCAGGTGATTGTCGCAGGTATCATGAGTGGAAATGATCACGCAATCAAATTTTATGAGGACTACGGTTTTCAGAGTGCAGGCGCTATTGATGTTGGCTGTCCATCAGGCTCACTGGTGTTAAAAAAGGAAATTAAATGACTAATAACGACGTCATCCGTCGCCTCCGCTATACCTTCGATATTAGCGATTCAAAAATGATTGAAATTTTTGCCCTGGCAGATAAAAAAGTGAGTCGGGCAGAAATCAGTGATTGGCTCAAAAGGGAAGAAGACCCGGCCTATAAAGCCTGTTATGATGACGACCTCGCCGTTTTCCTGAACGGGCTCATTATTGACAGGCGCGGGAAAAAAGAGGGACCCCAACCTGTTCCAGAAAAAATAATGACCAACAATCTTATATTGAAGAAAATCAAAATAGCACTCGATCTGAAAGCCGAGGACATCCTGGAGATCCTTCTTCTGGCCGATTTGAAGGTTAGCAAGTACGAGTTAAGCGCCTTTTTCCGTAAACCGGAACACAAGCACTATCGCCCCCTCCGAGACCAGATTTTGCGTAACTTTCTAAAAGGCTTGCAGATCAAATACCGGGACCTGACCGCTGCAAACGCAAGCCCTGAAATCGCCGAATAACTGCTTGTTGAATGATTGAAAGAATCCGGGAAACAGTGTCATGATTGAACCAGAAATGCTCAAGCAAATTATTGAAAAATGTCAAAGAGGCAACAAAAGGGACATCGATGATCTCCTGGGCCTACTCACAAACAAGGTAGATCTAACCATTCGCAAGAATATCGATTTCCGCCTGGGTGGGGTGACCAATCCCGAGGGCCTGGCAAGATTGGAGTACTATCTCTTTCACGGCAGCCAGATACAAAGAAATTACGCAACCCTGTTCTTCGCACGGCGAGACGAATGGGCGCTCATTCATCGCGCCTATAGACTGGGACTCATCGATTATAGACAGGCATACTCCAGATAAACGCGGGGTGACATGATTAAGAAGCCCTGTCGCGCACGTCTTTACCCATCCTCTTTTTCGATTGAGGCAAAAAGTCAATCATCCAAAACGCCTTCTCACCAAGTCATGAATCGCCCGACGCTCAGGGTTATGTTAAAAAAAGGTTGCGCACATCCATGTAACCCTGTAGCTAGCAGTAATCGAAAGGCTTCATCGTGTTCCCTGGCACAACAAAAATAAATAAATACCATAACGGTCCCATTTCCTGCTTGCAATGGATAAGGACAAAAACTATCATCTTTGGTCAATAACGTAGAAACAAGTATTCTTTTACCGGGGGTAAAAATGCTGTTCAAACACTTAATTATAATGAGTCTGGTTTCAATCTCATTCTGTCTTGCAGAAGAAGTTGGCATAGCACCAGAAATCGGGATCGATGACAGCTTTCTGGGTCAATCAATTTCTTTAGATCTGACCTTTAAGGACGAATTGGGTCAGTCCATCACTTTGGCTGAAGCTGGCGAGGGACGTCCCATCATTCTAGCTCTGGTTTATTACAACTGCACTTCTATCTGTAATCCCTTTTTGAATGCCATTGTGGATGTCATTAATCAGTCTCCTTCAGGTTTTCTTCCCGGGGACAAATACAATGTGGTTGCTGTCAGCTTTGACCCCAAAGAAGACCATGAAATAGCGGCCTTAAAAAAGCAGTCTTATTTTAACCTTTTCGAAGGGAAGAAAGATCTGCCACAATCATCTTTCAGGTTTTTAACCGGCGATTCCAGCTCCATCCGTCAATTGACAGAATCCGTTGGTTTTCGCTACGCTCCTGATCAGGCGGATGGCTTTATGCACGCTTCCTCGCTCATTATTATTTCACCCAGCGGAATTATTTCACGGTATATCCGCGGCTTATCGTTCCTTCCCGTCGAGATAATGGTCTCTGTGACCAATGCAATGGAAGGCAGATGGGCACCAACAGTTAGAAAAATTGTACAATTCTGTTTTGCCGAAGAACCTGAGGGACGCGGTTACTACTTCAACTTTCTAAAAGTTGCCGGTGTGATCATCCTGTTCTCCATCTTGTTTACGGTTGTGGTTCTCACAACACTGCTCCGTCGAAAAAAAACAGCCCCAGAACTTGAAATGAAGGACGCATAAGCATGGAAAATGCCGCGAGTCAAAGCTATTTAAACAGCCACACCAACCCGAAGTGGACCAAAGGCTTTATGAGCTGGTTCATGTCCACGGACCACAAAAGAATTGGCATTATGTACGCCATGGCCATGTTCACATTCTTCTTTGTCGCAGTATGCCTGGGCTTCGTAATGAAGCTCCAAAAATTGTTTCCGGCAAGTTCTGGCTGGGAGATCATTCCCGTAGAAATGTATGGCAGCTTTTTCACCCTCCACGCCATCATTATGATTTTTCTATTTATTGTTCCGGGAGCCCCAGCGATTCTCGGCAACTTCTTTTTACCGCTGCAGATTGGCGCCAAGGATGTGGCCTTTCCCAGGGTTAACCTGCTCTCTTTCTGGCTCTATTTGTTCGGCGCAACCATGGCTGTAACAGGTGTCCTGTTAGGAGGCGCTGATACCGGCTGGACCTTTACACCACCATACTCCATCAACACCAAAACAATTTCGGTGCTGGGAATTGCCTTTGATTCAGTATCCTGGATGCTCACTGCTGCCTTTATTCTGGGTTGGGGCACCATCCTTACAGGGATAAATTTTATTGTTACGGTTCATCGAATGCGCGCCAAGGGAATGGGGTATTTCAAAATGCCACTATTTACCTGGTCTATTTATGCTACCTCCTGGCTTCAGGTCCTGGCCACTCCCGTTGTTGGAATTACCCTGCTCATGATTGTTATTGAGCGCATTATGCCGGTTGGCTTTTTCAATCCCGCAAAAGGCGGCGACCCGATCCTGTTCCAACATTTGTTTTGGATATACTCTCACCCGGCGGTTTACATTATGATTCTGCCATCAATGGGCCTGGTCAGCGAGATTATTCCCACCAACAGTCAGAAGCCCATCTTTGGCTATAAAAGTATTGCCATCGCCTCCTGTAGTATAGCCGGCGTCGGCTATCTGCTCTGGGCACACCACATGTTTACCACTGGAATGTCTGACTTTGCCGCACTGCTGTTTTCTTTCCTAACCTTTTTTGTGGCTATCCCGACGGCAATCAAAGTCTTCAACTGGACAGCGACGCTGTATAAGGGCTCGATCACCTTGACGCCAGCCATGCTGTTCGCGCTGGCTTTTATCTTCAATTTTAGTATTGGTGGTTTGACAGGCATGTTCTTGGGATCGCTTTCCACTGACATCCACCTTCACGATACTGATTTTGTGGTGGCCCACTTTCATTACACCATGTTTGGCGGTGCGGCCTTCGGGCTGATCGGTGGCGTATTCCACTACTTTCCCAAAATGTTTGGCAAAATGTACTCCATGAAATGGGCGAAAACTGGATTCGGCTTCATGTTTATTGGTTTTAACGCCCTCTATTTTCCCATGCTCCTATTGGGCTATTATGGAATGCCCAGGCGCTATCACACCTATCCAGACATCCCTATTTTTAACCAGCTGCAAATGGCTTCAACTATTGGGTCCTGGATTCTGGTCACCGGTGTTATTATTGTTTTGGCAGTCTGGATTCACGCCCTCTTGAAAGGAAAACGGACCTCTGATCCAAATCCCTGGAACTCATCCACCATTGAGTGGCAAACCGCGACACCTCCCACCCTCTTCAATTTTGAAGAAGAACCGGAAATCACACGCGACCCCTATGACTATGAGGCCTTCCGCGCAGAAGTGAAAGCTGGCACTTCACAAGGAGCATCCCATGACTGAGCAAGTGCATGCCGTGGAGCATCATCATGACGAGGAGGGAACCCGGCTGGGGTTCTGGCTCTTTCTTTACACAGAACTCTTCCTTTTTGCCGCCCTCTTTCTGGTTTATGCTGTTTATCGTTCCTCCCATCTCGAGGATTTTAAACTGGCAGCTGAAAACTTGAATACGACAATTGGAGCGGTTAATACCATCATTCTGTTAACCAGCAGTCTGACCATGGTGCTTTCACTGGATGCCCTGAAAAAGGGGTCGGTAAAGCTGGCAAAGATTTTACTACTTGCCACCGTTGCGCTGGGAGTGACCTTTTTGATTATCAAAGGCTTTGAGTGGAGCGCCAAGTTTGACCATCACATCTTCCTTCAAACCGCCAAAGGAATTGCTGCGGGACAGGGTTCACCCCTGTTAACCCCTGGAGAAGAAATGCTGCCCGTTGGACAGGTTTTGTTCTTTGGTCTGTATTTTGTCATGACCGGGACCCACGCGCTCCATATCATCATCGGTGCCACCTGGATGCTGATAGTCTATTTTTGGATTTCCAAAGGATCGATTAACCCAGAAAACCATGGCGTCCTCGAACGCTGTGGGCTTTACTGGCATCTGGTTGACGTGATCTGGATTTTTCTATTTCCACTATATTATCTGGTCGCATAGGGGGATTTATCATGAATACGCACGAACAAACACTGAGTCCTCGTTTACCCATAATGGTTTTTGTTGCGCTCATTATATTGACCATTTCCACCGTGCTTTTGTCCGGTCTTGATGTTGGTAACACAACAGCCTTATTAATCGCCATGTCCATAGCATCGATAAAGGCGGGTCTGGTACTGTACTTCTTTATGCACTTGAATCATGAACCACTGATCTTTAAACTCTTCCTCGGGGTCGCCTTTTTCACCCTGCTGGCAATTTTTGTCCTCACCTTTTCAGACTATTCCTTCCGGGTGCTAGCATGAACGTGAACTACAACCCGATTTCCGTTTTTAGTCAAGATGTAGACTTCAGTTTCTACTTTATCTTTATCATCTCGATTTTGTGTCTCGTGGGCATCACGGGATTTATGATATTCAGTATTATTAAATACAGTCGCAAAAACAACCCCAACCCATCCAATCTTGAAGGCCACACAGGTCTTGAAATTGTCTGGACCGTTATTCCCACCATTCTGGTGATGTTCATCTTCTATTTTGGTGCCAGGGGTTTTCTCAAGATGAGAAATGTTCCTGAAAATGCCATGGAAATCAGGGTTGACGCCGGCATGTGGTGGTGGAAATTTACTTATCCCAACGGTTTGGAGCAAAACACAGCCGATGGGTTGACGGTTCCAGCGGACACGCCCATTTATTTACCCCTGCACTCAGCCGATGTGATCCATTCCTTTTATGTCCCCGCCTTCAGGGTAAAGATGGACGTCGTACCAAAAGCTGAAGGAGCAAAGGACAACTACACCTGGTTTGAAGCTAGCCGAATTGGTGACTTTGATCTGTTCTGCGCGGAATACTGTGGACTTAACCACTCACAAATGATTACCAAGGTCCATGTACTTACAAAACCGGATTATCAAACCTGGCTGGATGAACAGTCCGCTGAACAAGAGAAGCTTCTGGCAAAAAATCCCGGAAAGGCTCTGATTACCTCCAAAGGTTGTTTCGCCTGTCACAGTAGTGACGGAACCAAGCTGGTAGGCCCTTCCTTTAAGGGTCTCTTTGGAAAAACAGAAATCGTTGTGACCAACTCTGTCGAGCGCGAAGTCATTGTTGATGAAGCCTATTTGAAACAATCCATCCTGGAGCCGGCAAAGGATATTGTGAAGGGTTTCCAACCCCTGATGCCGCCGTTGCCATTGACGTCAGAAGAGATCTCAGCGATAATTGAACACATTAAAGAATTGTCTGAGTAGTCTCGTTGCCCCTCTCATTTCGAGCCCGTGTCATCCTGAGCTCGTCGAAGGACGACAGGCATAACGGTGTCATGCTTCGACAAATTCAACAAGACCCAATTGGCTCCTGTCCTGGTTTGATGTGAAATGATTAAGCCCCCCTTTTTGGATCGCGATTTTCGAGGAGCCTGTACTGAGCCAAGTCGAAGTACTCAGAATGACACAAGCACCAAAAATTAGAATATGCTAAAAGCCTACATTCAACTCTTCCGCCTTAAGCCCATTCCTATGATTATGCTCATGGTGGTCTTCGCACACATGTATGCCCTGAACGAAACAGGCCTCTCCTTTGAATGGTCCTCCCTGATCATTCTCGTTTTCACCACCGGACTGGCCAACGCTGCCACTTTCGCCTTGAATCAATACTATGAACGTCATGGCGATGCAAAAATGCAGCGTACCCAGGATCGACCTATTCCTGCTGGAAAAATTATCCCTCGTACTGCCCTTATTGCTGGTTTGGGTGTTTTTGCCCTGGGCCTGGCTCTGCAATATTTTCTTATCAATGAAGCCACGGCAATGGCGACCTTTTTATGTGGTGGTCTGTATGTTTGGAGCTACACTCCGTTAAAATCCAGATCGAGCATGAGTACCTTAATTGGCTCCCTTCCTGGCGCTCTGTTGCCCTTTATCGGCTGGTATTCAGTAACCCAGGGCCTTGATTTGATGATCATGTGGATGTCCCTGATGATTTTCCTGTGGCAGATTCCCCACACCTTTGTGATCTGCTTCCGCTACAAGGACCAATATCTGGCTGCCGGAGGTAAACAACTGCCTTTCGTCGCCGGTGAGGCGGTTTCCTTTCGTCAAAGCGTCTGGTATACCCTGATCAATATCCCCTTAATCTTTGTACCCTTCATGTTCGGGGTTTCAGGCGAAATTTATCTCTCAATTGCTACCCTTTTGACCATGGGGGCAATTGTTATGGTAACGCGGTTTTATAACCAGCGCGAACTGGACAGCGCCAAACAATTTTTCCGCTATATGTTGATTTATCTCCCCGTGCTTTTTGTAAGCATGGCCTCAGATCGGATTTCTTTTTAGCAGTATTGGTTAGGCGTAAAGGGTCTAAAAGGATCGGTTTTTATGACTCCAGAAGCAGGTCTGGAAAAACCAAGGAGTAGGTCAGTCCGTTTTCAGTTGTCGTAGACAGCCCCCCATAAAGCTGGTTCTTAACAAGGGTTCTTATAATGTAGACACCAAGAGTGACCTCGCTGCGAGGATCAAAAGTTTCATCCACACCGACACCGTCATCACCAATCGTCAACAACAGGCCAAGATCACTTTCAAACCGGGCGGTGATGGTGATTTTTCCTTTAGAACGACCTGCGAAGGCGTACTTCAGAGAGTTACTTAAAATTTCTGTAATCACCAGGCCGAGAGGCGTGGCAAACTGAATGTTTATTGGAATGGAGACAGCGTCGAGCTCTAGATCCACGTCTACTTCAGGGTTTTCATAGACTGTGATAAGACGGTTTGATAAATTCAGAAAATACTGATCAAGTTTAACCTCGGAAAAGTTTTTTGACCGATAAAGTAAATCATGGACCATGGACATGCTGTAAATACGGTCACTCATTTCCTTGAAAATGTTGCCCAGTATGGAGGAACTCGCCTTTTGTTGTTGAAGATCGAACAGCCCCACAATAATCTGCATATTGTTTTTTGTCCGGTGATACACCTCTTTGAGCAGAACCTCTTTTTCAAAGAGTGACGCCTGGAGCTTCATTTCAACCTCGCGCCGAACAACAATTTCTTGCTCAAGGATGCGCTTTGATATAGCCAGCTGCTCCAGCTTTTTCTCTAGCATTCTCACAAGGGATTCATTGTGTTCTTTCAAATAAATCTCTTCAGGCAGGGTTGCCACAGAACTCGACGAATGCTCTCTGGAGGAACTCTCGTCAAGCACCTCTTTAAAAATTTGAAGCAATTTTTCAGGTTCTTGTGGTTTTGTAAGGTAACGATCAACACCAAGATTTAATGCCAGATCTCGATCGCGCTTATCCAGGTAGGAAGCGGTGTAAAAAAACAAAGCCAACATCTTTTAACGTGTCATCCATTTTTACTTTGCGACAAAGCGCAAAGCCATCCATGCCAGGCATGAGAATGTCAGAAATGATCATATCGGGCTTGTTTTGTCGTGCTCTCTCAAGAGCTTGTTCGCCATTGAGTGCTTGATCTACTACAAAACCACTTCCCGTTAAAAGGGCATCCAGCATGGAAAGGTTTTGAGGTCGATCGTCAACCAATAAAACGCGCTTAATGTTTTTGCTTTTCTAGATAGCTTTCAATTTCCGCCAGAAAAGTGTCGGGATTGATCGGTTTTTTTATGTAGCCATTACAGCCCGAGTCCAGGGCTTTTTCCTGATCTCCAGGCATGGCATACGAGGTGATGGCAACGATTGGTGTTGTGGCAAGAGCCGTATCTTGACGCAAGGCTTTGGCCACATCATAGCCATTCATTTTTGGGAGTTGGATATCAAGCAGGATCAGGTCCGGCAAGATTTCCTTGGCCATTTTCACGCCTTCTGTCCCATCATAAGCCTGATTTACTGTGTGTCCGCTGTTTTCAAGTAAAAAGGTTGTCAGATACATATTGTTTTCATTGTCTTCAATGATCAGTGTACTAATCTTCATTTGTCTTAGACTCCAAAGTTAAGGGCAATACAACTGAAAAAGTGCTCCCTGCTCCAATTTCGCTTTTCACGTTCAGGGTGCCACCTAACAATTCTGACAATTTTTTACTAATTGCGAGACCCAGCCCAGATCCCTCTTTGACGCGATCTAGACCAGTATCTATTTGTCGGAAAGTCTCAAAAATCGTGTTGAGATCTTTTTCGTTGATCCCAATGCCGGTATCAATCACGTCAATAACCAGGGAGCTATCCCTGCGATAGCAATTTACCTGAACAGAGCCCTGGTTGGTAAACTTGATGGCGTTGTTTATCAGGTTAAGAAGAACCTGCTCAAGACGACGTTTATCACTGTGGAGCGAAGGCAGGTTGGGCTCGATGGTATGAGACAAGATCAGACCTTTCTTCTCAGCGAACGGTCGCAATGAACTAACCGCCATAACCAACAAAAGGTCTACTTTAAAAGCTTCTCCGTGCACATCAATACGGCCGGCTTCAATTTTGGAAATATCCAGGACGTCATTTATTAACTCAAGCAAATGAGAAGCACTTCCCTTGACCATGCCAAGCTGCTTTTTTTGTTCGTCTGTCAGAGGGCCAGCCATTCCCTGGATAAGAATCCCGGTAAAGCCTATGATGGAATTCAGGGGTGTTCGTAACTCATGGGACATCGAGGCCAAAAAAGCTGACTTTAGATGATCAGATTCTTCAGCCCTTGTTTTAGCTTCTTCAAGCTCAAGGGTTCGCTCAGCAACAAGTTCTTCCAGGTGCTTTTCATGATGCCAGATTTTTTCCAACATGTTATTAAAGCTCTCAACCAGAACACCCAGCTCATCTTGAGAGGTGGCCTTAACCCGCAAGGTATAATCGCCGGAATCACGCACACGTGTCGCAATATCAGAAAGAGAAAGAATAGAGTCAGAAATTGGTTTTTGAGCTCTCACTGAAAGCAGGGCCGCTAAAATAAGACCGGCAATAAAAAGTAAAAAGGATTGCCAGACTGCCTCAAGCAGGACTGTCTTTCGGTTTGTGGAGTCCAGCCGAAGACTTATCCACCCCACCTTTAAATTATCGAAAACGACTCTCTCTGTGAGGATGAAATATCCGTCGGTGACAGAACGTTCTTCACGGTGAGGATCACTAAAGACAAAGGTCTCTTTTCCTGGGACGCTATAGCTCGCAAAAAGCAGGCCGTCATGATCGTAAATTGCAGCATTCAAAATATCCGGCTGGGTATTTAAAGATTCCAAAACATCTTTGGCAGCGTCATCATCAAAAAACAGCAGGGCTGAAATACTGTTTGAACCAAGAATGTCAGACAGGGTTAAAAGTCTATTAAAAGCAAGATTCTCAAACTGCCGATACTGGCTGAATAAATAGATACCCACAAAAAAAACCAGGATAAACAGGGTTGTTAAAAGTTGAATTGAAATGAGTTTCAATTTTATTGATAGATCACGATACCTAATCATGGAGCAGCGTATCCTCTTCGCCAACAAGTATAGCAAGTTTCAATAAATGTGAACTGGCCACAAGGTGTGCTTCGCTTAGGGCAGTGCGATTAATTTCAAGTTTAATTTTGCCATCACGCTTTATGAAGTTGATCGCTCCATCACTGGTGGCAAAACCAAGAGACTCACCTACGACAAGAATGTTTTCAGGAGGAATGTCAGACCGCATGAGATGAAACTCCGCAGCCTTTTCAATTGGTACAAAAAGAATCTCACAAGCCTCGACTTCTGCAAGCGTGGAAACACGTTCAATATTGATGGTCTGTCCTTGAGAAGCTCTTTCGTGAGACATTTGACTTAAGGGGAGCAGGATGTCGTCCAAGCCGTATACGCCAATTGTGAAAACCTGAGTCGTATCCAGAGATGTCCAGCTTATATATTTGGTGAAGTTGATCAGAAAAACGGCCTTCATTCGTGTGTCCGGATTGACATGGATACGCTGAGCCTGGATAGGGATCAGAGGCAGGAGCAATAGCAATAAGCCGCGAAGAGCGAGTGCTTTAAAAAATGAAAGAGTGTTGACCATTAAACCCTAAGAGCGCTCCTTTTAAATTAGCATTAAAACTAAGTCCCGCTTGGACTTATTCCAAAATAGAAGAATTACAAGCTCGGGCCATGGAAAAAAATTAACAGTAACGTTTTCTGCCAGAAAATAGAGCAAAAACAATTTAGAGAGGACCTGCTTTTAGGCGCCAATCCGGGCGTTTAGACCGTGAGCGTTGAAAAGGCTGAGTAATTCTTCAGTTCTTAGGTCAGAAGGCTTATCTAGAGGTTCAGGACAAGAGACCTGGCCTAGTTTTTCAAGTTTTTTTGCCGCCATGTTATGATAGGGTAACAGACTAATATCTTTTGGGTCTCCAGGCAGTGACGCGATATAGATTGCCGACTGCTCTATATTGTAATTATCGTCGTTCACGCCTGCAATAAGCGGGATTCGGATATTGATCTCAGCACCCGTTTCGGCTAACAGGTAGAGATTTTCAAGAATCTGTTCATTTGGAACACCAGTATATGTTTTGTGCCGTTCGGAGTCCACCATTTTTAAATCATATAAGAACAGATCGGTTCTGCTGGCAACTTCCAGCAGAAGTTTCGGGCTACTGAAACCACTGGTGTCAACACAACGGTGAATGCCCGCTTCTCCACAAGCATCCAGGAGAGGAATGAGTAATTCCGTGTGCATGAGGGGCTCGCCACCAGAAAAGGTGACACCACCTCCAGATTGATCCATCACCAGAAACTCTTTTTTTATTTCCCTCATGACCTCTTCTACGGACATGAGCTTCCCGGACATTTCAGTGGCTTTTGTTGGACAGACATCGGCACACTTGCCACACAGGATGCAGGCTTCAGGGTTGGTGACAATCCCGTCTGGTGTCAGTGTGCAGGCGTCCTGTGCGCAAACATTTACACAATCCTCGCACCCAATACATTTGTCACGCGAATACATTTTTTGAGATTGTGTGGAATGACTCTCAGGATTGTGGCACCAGACACAGGACAAGGGACAGCCCTTAAAGAATACCGTAATGCGAATTCCGGGACCATCATTGATTGCGTAGCGCTTAAAATCAAATATGAGGCTGGGTTTCATAACACGAATTTACAAGTAATGGATCAGAAGGATTCGTTTTCAGTGCGATCGATGACTTCCTGCTGCAGGTCGGCGTTCATGTCATTAAAATAATCGCTATATCCAGCCATCCGGACCAGCAGGTCTTTGTAGTCCTCTGGGTTATTTTGAGCCGCCCTGAGCGTTGCAGTGTCGACGATATTGAACTGAATGTGATGCCCACCCATACTGAAATAACTTCGGATCAGACTGCCCAATCGGACCAGATCCTCTTCTCGCTTAAGCAGACTGGGTAAAAACCTTTGGTTCAACAAAGTGCCACCAGAACGGGTCTGATCCAATTTGGCCAGAGAACGAATAACGGCTGAAGGTCCATTCACATCACACCCATGAGAGGGAGATGTTCCATCAGAGATGGATTTGCCTGCCACACGGCCATTGGGAGTTGCACCCAGAACCTTCCCAAAATAAATGTGACAGGTCGTTGAAAGCATATTAAGGTGGAAGACCTCCCCTTTGGTATTTGGCTTGCCATCGATTGCCCTCAATAAATCCTCATATACTTGCCGGGCGATATCATCTGCAGAATCGTCATCATTGCCAAAGAAAGGCGTTCGGTTAATGATCGTCTGGCGTAATTTTTCGTCATTGGTGAAATTGTTGGCCACAGCGCCAAGTAGTGTTTCCAGGCTGAAAGTCTTGTCATCAAAGACGTGTTTTTTGAGAGTGGAGAGACTGTCGGTGACGGTTCCCAGGCCAGTACACTGAATATAGTTGGTGTTATAGCGGGGACCGCCGTTGTAGTAATCGCGACCCTTAGCGATACAGTCATCGATAACGACCGACAAAAACGGCGCAGGTGCATATTTTGCAAACATGGTATCGATATAATTACTCACCCTGATTTTCTGGTCGACGATGTAATTCAACTGTTTAACAAAAGCCTGATAAAGATCTTCATACACAGTAAATGAAAGGGGGTCTCCTGTCTCGAGTCCAACCTTTTTCCCCGTTCTCGGGTCAATCCCATTGTTAAGCGTAAGCTCTAGAATTTTTGGAACATTGAGATATCCAGTAAGCAGGAAAGCCTCTTTCCCAAAGGCTCCAACCTCAATGCAACCACTACAGCCGCCCTCTCGTGCATCCTCAAGGGACTTACCCATGCGGACCATTTCCATGATATAAGTTTCAGGATTAAAAACTGAGGGATAACCATGCCCCTGCCGGATGACTCTGGTGGCGGCATTCAAAAACTTGTTGGGCGTTTTCTGGCTTATATGAACCGAAGTCCCTGGTTGAAGCAGATGAAGCTCTTCAAAGACTTCCAGCATGATATAGGAAACCACACTCACACCATCAGAGCCGTCTTTTTTAAGGCCGCCAATATTGATATTTGTGAAGTCGTTGTAGGTCCCGCTCTCTTTTGCTGTAATCCCTACTTTTGGTGGTGCTGTCTGATTATTGATCTTGATCCAGGAGCAACACAGAAGTTCTTTTGCTTCCTCACGGGTCAACGACCCTTCAGCACTTTCTCTTATATAAAAAGGGGCGAGATGTTGGTCAAAATGACCAGGATTCATGGCGTCCCAACCATTGAGCTCCGTAATGGTCCCAAGATGAACAAACCAGTACATCTGCAGCGCCTCCCGGAAGGTTCTCGGTGGGTGGGCTGGTACATGACGGCAAACCTCAGCAATTTTTAAAAGCTCCAGCTTGCGCTGCGAATCCTGCTCGTGTTTTGCCTTTTCTTCAGCCAGATCAGCGTGACGCTCTGCAAACAAAATGACTGCATCACAAGAAATGTCCATGGCCTTGAGCTCTTCGGCCTTGTCTGTCGCTCCAGGATCGTTTAGATAGTCAAGCGAATCAAGATGGTCATGAATATCCTTTTTAAAATCAAGCATGCCTTTAGAGTAGATTTTTCCATCCAGAACAGTGTGCCCTGGTGCGCGCTGTTCCATGAACTCTGTGAACAAACCAGCTTCGTAAGCCAGGCGCCAGGTGTCAGGAACATGATAAAAGATGCGCTCTCGTTGGGTTCTGCCCTCCCAATAGGGAATGACTTCTTTTTCATATCTGTCAATATCCTGCTGACGGATAGTGTAGCGTTGTTGCTCCCTTGTATTTAAAACATGAAAATCTTCTACTGAATGACAGGTCAACTCGGGAAAAGTAGGCACGACCTTGGGAGCAGGTCCACGTTCACCAACGATGAGCTCATGATCTCCCAGATAAAGGGTCTTTTTCTGGCAATGATCTAAAAAGGCGAGGGCTCGCAATACTGGAACAGAATGCTTTCCATAATTCTCTTTATAAAAAGCAGTTTGATGTAAGGCACGTTCAATTGAAAGACTGGGTTCTGCATCAAAACTGAGTTTCCTCAAAAGTTGGATTCTTGTGTTCATGCCAGGACCTAAGGCATCAGGAGTTCCCTCATTATAGAAATTCCCTTCCGTAGTGGCTTGGCGTTCCGGTGTCAGATTCTGTTCAACCCGCCCATTAATTTCCTTGATGGTTTGCAGCTTAGGTCTCCTAAGACGTTCAATAAAAGCGATTAGCGATGTCTGGCAACCCTGTGGGTCAAGCCCGGGAAGTAACAGTATAAAGCGTAGTAATCGATCCGTCAACATCAATAAAGGACGATGAAGTACCTTGGAAACAGGGGTGAAACCACTCATTTTAACACCATAATTAGACCCTATATCGGAGGTTTCGTGGAAATAACACTTCATTTTACAGCAACGACATTTATTGTTCATCAGAGCAAAACCTTACTCCATCTACATCGCAGCCTAAAAATGTGGTTGCCTCCAGGGGGGCATATCGACAGGGATGAGCTGCCTCATGTCGCCGCGCTTCGCGAAGTCAAAGAGGAAACGGGTCTTGACGTTAATCTTGTCCATGAAATGGCTACCATTCAATCAGAGAACGCTATTGAGCTACCCCGACCACGACACCTGCTCCTGGAGAACATCAATCCACACCATAAACATATCGACATGATCTACTTTGCGGCAGCTGATACTTTTGACACGACCCCGAATGAAGGAGAGTCGCTGGAGCTTCGCTGGTTTAGTACCGAAGACCTTGAAGGTGATGAAATTGAAAACGATATTCGTGTACTGGGACTGGAAGCAATTCAAACCATTAACAACCTGAAAATGAATCTATAGCAAAAGACTTTTCCTCTTTCATGAATCCATTTTTCAAAATTAAAGCTTCCACCGTTGACAAAAAGCCGACCCGGGGCTCTCATGATTGAAAAAGCCGAAGCCGTCGTTCTTAAAACCCTGAATCATGGCGATACCAGCAAGATTATCACGCTCTATTCAAAGGAGCTTGGACGCCTGAAACTTATCGCGAAAGGCGTTCGCTCGCCGAGAAGCAAGGCCATGGGACTTTTTCAACCGACCCGACACATACAGGTTATTTATTATTTCAAGGCGAATGCTGGATTGCAAATGTTCAAATCTGGTGAACTCGTGAACGGCTTTTTTGGACTGGAAGAAGATTTTGATCGCTTAACTCTGGCCCAGGTGGTCGTTGAGCTCCTGGATAGGTCAGTGGAAGACCAGGAAAGCCACCCCAAGCTGTTTCAGCTGTTGGTAGACACCCTGGGGCGGCTCAGCAACAAAGAAATTACGTCAGCCGAAGCCTATTGGTTTTTTCACGCCCACCTCCTCAGGGAGCTTGGTTTTCGTCCCCATGTGGCCCATTGTTCAATCTGTCGTGAACCTCTTAATAATGGCGGGTCTTTGGGGGTTGGCAGCTCTCATCTTGAATGTGTGAAATGTCATTTACCGGGCCAGGATTCCCTCTTTGTTTCCACGCCGGTTTTACAGGCACTCCAAAATATTTTGGACAAGCCCTGGGATGAAATTGAGAAGACCAAATTGAATTCCCGGGAAAGACGCATGCTCTGGGATTTTTTATGGCGCTTTACTTTTCACCACATGGAATCTTCGCGTGGAATGAAATCCCTGAAAGTGCTTAAACAACTCTATGACTAATCCTCAACAGGACCAGGCGAAAGCCTTCGACGTTTCAAAGCACAGCCTCTGTTAAGGATTCTTAACCAGAGACAAGAGCTATCGAGCCAGTTGCTTGTATCCCAAAAGAAAAAGGTAAAAAGGGATCAGGTGTTTTTTACGGAGGACGCCCCATCCAGAAGCGCAGAGAGCCACTGGGTTTCATCAAAGCTGGAGAGCCCGATTTTCATTGTCATGGTTAAGGGCACCGAAAGAATCATCCCCACAGGTCCCAGGACCCAGCCCCAGAATAACAGGGAAAGAAAAACAACCAGGGTAGAAAGCCCTAAACCCCTACCCATAAGACGCGGTTCCAGAAAGCTACCAATACCCATGTTTATTGCCAGATACCCAAGGGCTACAGCAACTGCAGTCCAGGGACCCAACATGACCAGAGCCAGCAAGACTGGCGGAACGGCCGCCATAATGGATCCGATATTTGGTATGTAATTGAACATGAAGGTGAGCAGACCCCAGAGCAGGGCGTAGTCAACACCCCAGATCGTAAGCCAAATGGTTGCTATTGCGCCGGTGCCCAGACTGGTCCAGGTCTTGATCACCATGTAGCGATTAATATTTTCGAGAAAAGCATTATAGCGATCCATTTGGGCAGAGTCAGGAGCAATCGCCCGGTTCATTTTCCCATCGAAAGTGGCTGCTTCGAGAAGCATAAAAATTACCACAAGAAGAATAAGAAACGTGTCACCCAGGAGATTTCCCATACCGGTCAAAAGCTTGGAGGTCATCCGCATGGCAGCACCGGGATCGATAAACTCCATAAAAGTTTGATCAACGATTTTAAAACCCTTTTCTTCAAAAAAGCTCAACAACTCAACAGTCTTTTTGGTGAGTCCTCTTTGATAGGAAGGCAAAGAATTGGAAAAATCCGTTAACGAGGTTCCAATCAGCACGGCGACGAGAAATCCAGCAATCAAGATAACCAGAATAATTATCAATATGGCAACCCAGGTAGGAAGACCCTTACTGCGGAGCCAATTCAAGAGCGGGGTTACAATGATTGCGATAAAAAGGGAGAGAAGAAAGGGGATCAAAATATCCTGTGAGGCCCGCATGCCGGCGATAACCACCACAAAAGCAGCCATGGTCAACAAGAAACGCTGAACACGGTTAAACCCAATGTAATCTGTTTTTGACATGCATTGAATCTAGTCAGATTTAGGCTCGTTTTTACAACGAATTTGATGAATCAAGCGCCTGCGGTGGATTTAGGACAAACAGAATGCAAAATCCCGGTGCCGTCATCGTGAAGGAGTGTAACGATTGCGACGAGCTCCAAAGTTCCGAGAAGCTAAAGTTGGCTTGCTTCACCCCGACATATTTGTCGGGGTTCGCAAAGACATGCAAGGATTGTTGCCCCACCTTCTTTGCGAGTGAAACGAAGCAATCTCTTTTTACTGCCTCACAAATTGGAGCTTGCTTCGGCGCCAAGACTCCTCGCCAATACACATCTTGCTATTGTGTTAACTTGCGGATGAGCCGATAGATTAAGAATGCCGAGGCAATGGACACTAAGATGGCGATGAGAGTCCCCGTGAAGAGGTTGGTGTATTGATAGGCATAGTGGACGGTAAATGAATAAACACCGACATTTAGCATGGCGCTTAACAAAAGTGTTTTGGCTACGGCTCTTGAAAACTCCACACCACCGGTTCGGTTGGTAATGTAGAGTGTTGACATAAAAATGACTGGAAAATTAGAAAAGATCCCGCCAATTACAGGCCCGGTCAACCGACTGATCAAAACAGCCATGGAAATAATAAAACCACTGACGAGTCCGCGAGTGAGTATTTGCTCCATGGTATAGGGCACGCGGATACCACCCATGTGGGCAATTTCCATAACATGTTCGGTGATATAGTAAGCCAGCCCCAGAGCAATGGACCAGACCAAAAAAGAAACCAGAGCGCTTTCAACACCGGTCCAGACCACAATAGCGATGATAACAAACCAGATAAAAAGGGCGCTCAACAAAGCCCTTACCAGACCACCATGCACCAGTGCCAGATAGATCAGGATAAACAAGGCATTTACACCCATCACCAGGGGAATCATGGCTGCCGCCCTGGAAGCGTCCTGGGTGGATTGAGATAATCCGATAAAGATTAAGGCCACCACAATGGTGGATGGAAGGCCGCCTATGAACCCACCGATTTTGCTGCCAAAGCGTTCGGCGATAACTGTTACGGAAGTAATCCAGATGGACCCCACCAGAAAGCTGAGAGCCAGTTTGATCAGGAAGGATTGGTCAAGAGTTGCCATGGCGGCAGGTTAATTAAGACGTGCGGGTTTTCCAGAAGAATTCAATTTTATCAGGCGATACGCATCTTGATACAAACCGACGTGGAACCAATTATATCCCATCCATAAAAACCCGCACTTTGCATAACCCCGCCATTCGTTTATAATACCATCAATGCTCCAATACATACTCAAACGCTTTGCACAGCTTGTGCCGGTTATTCTGGGCATCATTTTACTGACTTTTATCCTCATGTATATCGTTCCAGGGGACCCCGTGCTCTCCATGGTTGGCGAACGCTATGATGAAGAAACCCTGGAGCGTCTGCGGGAGCAGTTTCACCTGAATGATCCCCTGATAAAGCAATTTGGTCATTACCTGTGGGGTTTGCTCCATGGCGATCTGGGTGTGTCCTTTATTTCTCAAAAATCCGTTAGTGGAATGATCATGGAGCGTTTCCCTGCAACCATGTTATTGGCTGCGGGTGCTATGTTCGTTTCGGTTTTGCTGGGTATTTCGGTAGGCATTCTTTCAGCGATTAAACCCCATTCCTGGCTGGACCGAACAACGATGGGGATAGCGTTGCTGGGTATTTCAGCACCTGTTTTCTGGGTTGGGTTGCTGCTAGTTATTGGAGCGCGGGCTGTTGGCTGGCCCTACCTTACTGGATATGGTTGTCTCCCCTATCTCGTGCTTCCCGCCATCACTCTGGGAACCCGGTCGGCTGCTTTTCTGGCCCGAGTAACCAGAGCAAACATGTTGGAAGTGCTTTCTCAGGATTATGTACGAACGGCCAAAGCCAAGGGGCTTTCAAATTTTGTGGTGGTGGTGAAACACGCATTAAAAAACACGCTTATCCCAATTGTGACCATCATTGGTGTCGACTTTGGATCCTATCTCTCTGGTGCAGTACTCACTGAATCCATTTTTAACTGGCCTGGAATCGGCCGCCTGGCTTTGAATGCCATATTGAAACGTGACTTCCCTGTGATTCAGGGTGCCGTTCTGGTTACCGCCCTGATATTTGTTACGGCAAATTTTCTGGTGGATATCCTCTATGGCGTTCTTGACCCACGTATCCGGCTGGGGAAGGAAAAGGGATGATTCCATATCAAAACGGCCCTTCGAATCGCCCCATGGAGAAGAGGAAAAAAGACCTCATGGATGAAGCGCATGCGCGGTAGTATCACCACAGAAACGCTGCGCCAATTGCGCAAAAATAAAACAGCACTGTTCGGCTTGTTTTTAGTGGCACTGCTGGTTTTTGTCGGTGTGTTTGCCCACTGGGTAGCACCCTATGATCCCTATGATGCAGATTTGGACATCAGTCTCCAGGCCCCCAGTAGCCAACACTGGCTTGGTACGGATGAAGAAGGACGGGATGTTCTCTCGCGGATTATTTATGGCGCTCGAATCTCTCTCAAGGTTGGTATTATTGCCAGCTCACTGTCTTTGTTTATTGGGGCGATACTCGGATTGATCGCGGGCTATTTTCGAGGCTGGCCTGAGACCCTCATTATGCGCTTTACCGATGTTATGTTTGGCTTTCCAGCCTTGTTGTTCATGATTGGTATCACGGCAGCTGTTCCGCGTCCCAGTATAGAAGTAGCCATGCTGGCCATTGGCCTGGTGAGCTGGCCCGGGATGGCCAGAATCATGCGAGCCCAGGTCTTAACCATTGTTGAACAGGAATACGTAACAGCGGCTCGTTCGCTGGGCTACTCCCAGTGGCGCATTATTATGCGACATGTGCTCCCCAATAGCCTGGCGCCAGTCGTTGTGGCATTTACCATGAGTATCGCTGGAGCCGTAATGGCTGAAGCTTCACTTTCATTTATCGGGCTGGGTGCACAACCCCCAGAGCCAAGTTGGGGCTCTATGATTGCCTTTGGACGGATGCATCTACGGGGCGAGTGGTGGATTTCTGTTTTCCCTGGCCTGGCAGTCGCTGTTATGGTAATCGGGTTTAATCTTTTTGGTGAAGGTCTGAGAGATGCCCTGGATCCCACCATGCGTGGTCGCGGCAAGTAAGTATGAAAAAATGATGAATTGCGATTGGCGTAATTGGCAGTCAGGCTGTGAAAATAATCGGTTTCAACATCCTGAGGCTCTCGAAGGACAGGAACCGATGATCAAATGGAACTTTAGGAATGGCAGACATAGATAATATCATGCAACTGGTCGGGCTTGTAGGTGCAGGACTGTTGCTGCTTGCCTATTTCAACAACGCTACAAAAAAATGGACGAGCAATAACCTGTCTTATCAAATTTCAAACCTGGGCGGCGCATCACTGATTTGCATTAACACCTACTATTTCAACGTATATGGTCCTCTGATCCTCAATTTCTTCTGGGCGCTCATCGCATTAAACGGATTAAGAGTCTATTTTCACAGAACAGACCAATAAGTCCCGAGCAGGGGCGTCGCAGCTATAAAAACAATAAACAGGGAGGAAAAAGGACCAGTGAAAGTCTGTATTATTGGTGCGTCTGGCAAGCTGGGGAGATATATGGTTCAGCACGCGCTGGATAGAGGTTACGACGTCGTCGGTGTCTGTCGCGAGCACAGTATCCCCAAGCTGGAAGCCCTCAAAGAGCGGATCACCGTGAGAGTGTTCATCACTCCGTGGATCAGACACTGGAAAAAATTCAAGGAGACCAGATGATGCCCATCAGGGACAAAGATCTTTATCGCGGATTTGACCAAAAAAAAATCGACAGCTGGAATAAAGAGCTAGATGAAAAATACGACCCGGTCTGGCAGCATTCATGTGCGAAGCCATGGATTATTATGCAGATCATTCATTAACGGCCCCGGTTTTGTGATGTTATTTATCCCTATTTTTGCTGCCCCAAAAAAGGATAAATACCTTGTCATTATTTTGACTAGCATGTATCATGCTAGCCGTAAAAAGTTGGGGAAAAAGCGAAGCAAGATCGGTTTAACCGATAGAGTGAATAGACCCCTCAAAACCCAAACACTGGAAAAGAAATAAAGGGATAAATCTTGGCTCAGATATTCCCCAAATGGACGAATAAAGCCCCGCTATATTTGGCTGTCGGGTCAGGCCTGGCACTCGTGGTCCTGGTTGGCCTGGTCTGGTATTATGCCTCCCCCTGGTATACTGATGTTGGCTACCGTCCCACTCAACCAGTCCCCTATAGCCATAAAGTGCATGCCCGGGATCTTGGACTGGATTGTCGTTTTTGTCACACCGGCGTGGAGACTTCTCCTGTTGCTGGAATACCGCCGACAAAAACCTGCATGAATTGTCACAACATGATAAAACCGGAAAGCGACAAGTTGACCCTGATCCGGGAGAGCTTTAAAAATGGCACTCCCATGAAATGGGTTCGGGTACACAAATCCCCGGACTATGTCTATTTTGATCATAGCGCGCATATTAATGTTGGGGTGGGCTGTGCAAGCTGCCATGGCAATATTGCTGAAATGGAAGTGGTGGCTCAATTTAAACCATTAAGCATGGGTTGGTGTCTTGACTGTCATCGAAACCCGGATGATCACTTACGACCAGCCAGTGAAATTACCAACATGACCTGGACGCCCCCGCCAAACCAGGCAGAATTTGCAGCGCTTCAAAAGGAGCGTCTTAAGATAAAAGCCCCTATCACCGATTGTACAGGATGTCACCGATGAGTAATGCTATTGCGCCTGATATAAAGGGAAAAGCTTACTGGCGGAGCCTGGATCATCTCGCCGAAACGCCTGAATTCAAGGCTTTGGTTGAGAAGGAATTCCCAGAAGGCGCCTCAGAGTTAAGCAACCCCGTTTCACGTAGAAAATTTATGAGTCTAATGGGAGCCTCAATGGCTCTGGCTGGTTTAACCAGCTGCCGCCGCCCCATTGAGAAAATCATTCCATATGTGGTCAAACCAGAAGAAATCATTCCAGGAAAACCACAGTATTACGCCACCAACATGCCCTTTGGAACGGAATCTTTTGGACTGTTGGTCGAAAGTCATGAAGGGCGTCCCACAAAGATTGAGGGCAATAAACAGCACCCGGCTAGTGGCGGTTCATCTAACGTGTTCATGCAGGCTGAAATGCTCAACCTTTATGACCCTGACCGCTCCCAGATCCCCCTGAAGAAGGACCGGAACAGCAGTTGGAACAACTATCGGGCAGCCTGGAAGCGCGAAGCAGAAAAATACGCAGAGAATGGTGGGGCTGGATTAGCCATTTTGTCGGAATCCTTTGTATCGCCATCAATGATGCGTCTGGCAAAAGCGTTTGCAAAAAAATATCCCCAGGCCCAATGGATTACCTATGATAGTGTCAGCGACGAAAACATTTATAATGGTCTAAATAGCGCGACTGGCGTCATGGCCAGACCAAACTATAACTTTAAAAGCGCTAATGTTGTTCTATCTCTGGATTCTGATTTTCTACAGATGGACAGCAATGACATCCCCCACGCCAGGGACTTTGCTTCTCGTCGCAAGGTGCGCTCTGAAAAAGACAGCATGAACCGGCTTTATGTTGTTGAGGGAACTTATACAATTACCGGCGGCATGGCCGATCATCGCCTGCGGGTCCAAAACGGCCAGATCGGTATGTTTGCTGCCGCTCTCGCTCACGAATTGGCTGCTCAAGGTCTTGAGATTACAGCACCACGCGTTAATGCTGATTTTAGTAAAGAGTGGATTACTGCTCTGGCTGCAGATTTAATTGCCAATAAGGGCCAATCGCTGGTCCTGGGTGGTCGTCGCCAGCCAGCCGAAGTTCATACATTGATTGCCCTGATCAATGAGGTCCTGAGCAACACCAATAGAACAGTTAGTTACAGCCATAACCCTGATATGCTGGTTTCAAATGTAAAGGCTTTCTCAGCACTGGCGAATGCCATGAATGCAGGGAAAGTGAAGTCCCTGGTCATTCTTGGTGGAAACCCTGTATACCAGGCACCTGCAGACGTGACTTTTGCTGAAGGTCTAAAAAAAGTGGACTTCTCTGTTCATTTAAGCTCCCATGTTGATGAAACCTCAAAAGCGACGACCTGGCATATTCCCAGGGCTCATTTTCTGGAAAGCTGGGGGGATGTCTCCGGATATAGCGGAGCTGGCATTATTCAGCCCCTGATTGAACCTTTGTTTGATGGCAAAAGCGATATTGATGTCCTTGCCGATCTCCTTTCAGATGAGGAAGTCTGGGCTTATGCTGTGGTTCAAGAAACCTGGAAAGAAATTCTGCCCAAAAATAATTTTGACAAAGCCTGGCGTCGGGTGCTCCATGATGGATATACACCGATAAATCGTGAAATTCCAGCAAGCCTGGATAAAGCGAGAGCCCAGGGCCTCGTTTCCATGAGCCGCTATTATGCTTCCGCTGCCGCCATTGATGACATGGAAGTTATTTTTACAGCCTCCTTCAGCACTTATGACGGACGATACGCCAATAATGGCTGGATGCAGGAATTACCAGATCCCGTTACCAAAGTGACCTGGGATAATGTTGCCTTGATCAGTGCCAACACCGCAGGGGTGCTCGGTGTTAAAAATGAAGACCGTCTCAAGATCAACCAGAATGGTCTAGATGTGACCCTCCCCGTCTGGGTTCAACCAGGTATGGCTGACAACACCTTAGCCCTTGAGTTAGGTTTTGGTCGCGAAATCGGCCGTGTCTCCACAGGAGTTGGATCCAATGTAAGTATTCTGAGAAAAGCAGCTGGGATGAATATTGCCTCAGGCTTCACAGCAGAGAAGGCTTCCGGTAGTCACACCCTGGCCTGTGTGCAGGATCACCATGGCTTTGACGAAGAAAAACTGGCTGCAGATGCCATCCAGAAGAGACTTCCCACCATTGTTCGAGAAAGCACCTTGGCAGATTATCAGAAAGATCCTGAATTCGCCATGGCATTTGCTGAAAAGGAAGAGCTCAAGTCCATGTGGAAGGAGCACGAATACACGGAAGGCAATCAGTGGGGCATGTCTATTGACCTGACCAGCTGTACCGGCTGTAGTGCCTGCACCATCGCCTGTCAGAGTGAAAACAATATCCCTGTCATCGGCAAGGACGAGGTCAGTCATGGCCGTGATATGAGTTGGATCCGTCTCGATCGTTATTACTCTGGAGATGTTGAGGACCCGGAGATGGTTTTTCAGCCCATCGCCTGTCAGCATTGCGAAATGGCACCCTGTGAGCAGGTTTGTCCCGTGGCAGCGACGACCCACAGTGAGGAGGGTCTCAATCAAATGGCCTACAATCGCTGTATTGGGACACGATATTGTTCCAATAACTGCCCTTACAAAGTTCGACGTTTTAACTTTTTTAATTATGCAAAGGACGCACCGGAGATTGTTCAAATGGCTATGAACCCCGATGTGACGATCCGTTTCCGCGGCGTTATGGAGAAATGTACTTTTTGCGTTCAGCGTATCGATATTGCCAAGATTGATGCCAAGAATGATGGCCGCGAACTTGAGGACGGCGATGTTGTGGTTGCCTGTCAACAAGCCTGTCCCACAGATGCCATTGTCTTTGGAAACATTAACGATCCCAATAGTGAGGTTTCAAGGTTAAAGGCTCAGAATCGTGATTATGCACTCTTGGGGGAGTTAAACTTGCAGCCACGCACCTCATATGGAGCCAAGTTGCGCAATCCAAACCCCGCTCTCAGCGGTGGAAACCCTACCAGAGAGCATAGAGTCTAGGGATTGATGAAATGAAATTATATGGAACTCTAGCGTGAGTAGTTTAAACAAAAACCCTGAAAGAGATGCCGCTGCCGTTGAGGCTGTCGGGGCTGAGGAGCTGCTGGTTACTGGCGGTCACACTTTTAGCACTCTGACAGACAAGGTCAGTGGTATTGTTGAACAGCAAGCACCGCCTAAGTGGTATCTATTATTTGCCATGGCCGTTTCTGGCGCCATGGTTCTGCTTGGAGCTATTGGTTGGCTGGTATGGGAAGGCACAGGCGTTTGGGGGCTTAACAATCCCGTAGGCTGGGGTTGGGCTATTGTCAACTTTGTGTTCTGGGTGGGTATTGGTCATGCAGGAACACTGATTTCTGCCATCCTGTTTCTACTAAGACAACAATGGCGTACGGCCATTAACCGTTTCGCAGAAGCCATGACCATTTTTGCCGTCATTTGCGCTTTGGTTTTTCCCGGTATTCATGTGGGTCGGGTCTGGTTGGCGTATTACATGTTCCCAATTCCAAACCAGATGCTGATCTGGCCCAATTTCAGAAGTCCCCTGCTCTGGGATATTTTTGCAGTTGGAACCTATTTTACAGTATCTACCCTGTTCTGGTATGTTGGCCTTATTCCGGATCTGGCTACCCTGAGAGATCGCGCAACCAATGTTCGCAAAAAGGTCCTGGGCTTCTTTGCCATGGGCTGGCGCGGTGGCAACCGTCAGTGGCAGCATTATGAAAAAGCGTATCTCATGTTGGCTGGCCTGGCGACGCCTCTTGTGCTCTCTGTCCACTCTGTTGTAGCAACTGACTTTGCAACCAGTATGGTACCAGGCTGGCACACCACCATATTTCCGCCCTATTTTGTGGCTGGGGCTGTGTTCTCCGGCTTTGGAATGGTAATGACCCTGGCCATCATCGCCAGGAAGATTTATGGTCTTGAAGACATTATCACCATCAATCATCTGGAAAAGATGAATAAGATCATTCTGGTGACGGGCTCCATGGTTGGCTATGCCTATATGACAGAATTTTTTATCGCCTGGTATTCTGGAAATGAATTTGAAGTCTTTGCCTTTATCAACCGAGCTTTTGGTCCCTATGCCTGGGCTTATTGGATTATGTTCACCTGTAATGTGATAACACCCCAGATTTTCTGGTTCAAGAAAGTTCGTCGCAGTATTCCCATCATGTTTGTAGCTTCAATCTTTGTAAACATAGGTATGTGGTTTGAACGATTTGTAATCACGGTCACCTCACTTTCCAGGGACTATCTACCATCGAGTTGGGATTACTATTCACCTACCATTTGGGATATGCTGACGTTTATTGGCAGTTTTGGCCTGTTTTTCACCTTCTTCCTGCTGTTTCTCAGGTTTTTACCCATGGTAGCCTTATCTGAAGTCAAGGGCGTGCTACCAGCAGCAGACCCTCATTACTATCATAAAGATGGAGGTGCCAAGTGAGTAACACATTAGGCGTCCTCGCGCGATTTGAAAATCCAGCTGAGCTTATTGGTGCAGCAAAAAAAGTTCGAGATGCCGGATACGAAAAATTTGATTGTCACTCACCCTTTCCCATACACGGAATGGATGATGCTATGGGCTTAAAAAGGTCACCCCTGGGCTTCATCGTTGGTGCCATGACCATAACCGGGGCAACTCTGGGCATGGGTTTTCAAGCCTGGGTTGCAGCCATTGATTATCCCCTGGTAATTTCTGGGAAACCATTTTTCAGCTGGCAGGCATTTGTCATTATCACCTTTGCGCTGTTTGTGCTTTTTGGCGCTTTCGGTGCCGTTTTTGGAATGCTCCACCTGAATCGTTTACCGCGTTTGCATCACCCGGTCTTTTACTCGGACAATTTCGCAAGGGCGACGAACGATGCCTTTTTTGTGAGCATTGAGGCAGAAGACGAAAAGTTTGACGAAGCAAAGATCCAGGCCTTCCTGACCTCTATTGGAGGTAAGGATGTTGAGCTTGTGGCTGGCGAGTAGAGGGCGACAGATGAAAAGAGTCGAAATGATTACTCGTATTGTGGTTTCATTGGGAATGCTTTTGATCATTACATCCTGTGGTCGTGGTAATTTTTCTGAAAAACCACCCATCCATTTGAACCCAAACATGGATTCACAGGATAAATATAAAGCCCAGTCTGAAAGCAACTTTTTTGTTGATGGCGCCAGCATGCGGACACCTGTTGAGGGCACGGTCGCTCGAGGTGAATTGCGGGAAGACGATGCCTATTACCACGGAAAAGACGCAGCGGGTAACTTTATCCCAAAAGCCCCCATGGCCTTTACCGATGATATGGTTCTACGGGGCAAGGAGCGCTTTAATATCTACTGTGTGGCCTGTCATGGCGTTAATGCAGACGGTAAGGGTAAAATATTATTCTATAAATACCCAATCCCACCAGCGGATTTTTATAATGAGCGAATCAAGAACCTGAATGATGGCCATATGTTCAACGCCATCAGTGAAGGCTGGATGAATATGCCCTCTCTCAAGGCCCAGGTGACGGTAGAAGATCGCTGGGCGATCATCAGCTATATCCGGTCACTTCAACAGAATTAAAAGGTTTTGAGCCGACTATGAAATTTGACAAGACATCATTTGCTTTATTAGAGACTGGACCATTTGCCAAAAAAGCCTTGATTGTTGGCACCATCGGTTTGTTGCTTTCAGTTGCTGGCGCTTTTATGGATCACAGCGCCTTTTTTCAGTCCTATCTCGTTGCCTTTACGTTTTTTACCACGGTAGCTCTGGGCGGTTTGTTTTTTGTCCTGATTCATCATGTCACAGGTGCCTACTGGGGTGTGGTCATGCGTCGAGTGGCTGAAAACCTGGCTTACACCTTACCCCTTATGGGTTTATTGATGCTGCCCCTCTTCTTTGGGATGCACGACCTGTTTCACTGGTCGCACGAAGAAGCAGTGGCTCATGACACGATACTGCAGTGGAAAGCCCCTTATCTCAACACCACATTTTTCATCATCCGCAATGTCTTGATTTTTGTGATTTGGAGCTGGTTAGCCCACGGCCTGAGAAAGCTTTCTTTGGCTCAAGATGCTGGTAAGGCTGAAAGCCTGGGAAAAATGCGCCGCAAGGCTGCCGGTGGTACCGTTTTATTCGCCCTCACTGTAACGATGTTCGCTTTTGATTGGCTTATGAGTCTGGATCCGCACTGGTATTCGACCATTTTTGGTGTTTATGTGTTCTCCGGTGCTTTTTTGGCCGGTCTGGCCCTGCTTTCAATCCTGGCAAATCTGCTTCGAAACAATGGAGCCGGCGAAATTATTACAGCAGAGCACACTCATGATTTTGGAAAGTTCCTTTTCGCCTTCACCGCCTGGTGGGCCTATATCGGTGGTGCCCAATACTTTCTAATCTGGTATGGTAATATTCCAGAGGAAACGATTTACTTCCTGCATCGCTGGGAACATGGCTGGAAGAATGTGAGTCTTCTCCTCATTCTGTTCCATTTCATTATCCCTTTCATTCTCCTGGCTTTTCGTGCGTCCAAGCGCCAGCCGGTTCTCATTTTGTCCATTGCGAGCTTGATGCTTTTTAATCATTATCTGGATCATTTCTGGATGATCGGCCCCACCTTTAATGATCACCACTTCCAGATTTCATGGATGCATCTGACTACACTGCTGGGAATAGGTGGTCTTTTTGTCTGGTGGTTATTTCAAAAAATGGGCGACGCGCCGGTTATTGCTTTTGCAGATCCAAAACTCCAGAAGTCCATTGAACACACGGTTCACTAGAACAGGTTTCAATGACAATTCAAAAGCCCTGACCTTTAGTTGGGGTTTTTTTCGCAGCAACTCGAGACCACAAAATGGACATTAAAAATATAAAAGTAATTGGTTTTGATGCAGACGACACACTTTGGGTGAATGAACCACATTATCAGCAAGTGGAACAGGAATTTTGTAAGCTTCTGGCAGAATTCCTTCCGGAAAAGCAACTTTCTGAGGAACTCTTCAACACGGAAATGCAAAACCTGGCTCTTTATGGCTATGGAGGAAAAAGTTTTTTACTCTCCATGATTGAGACGGCCCAGCGCATAAGCAACAACCGAGTCGAGAATCAAACCCTGGCTCAGATAATCACGCTTGGAAAAACGTTACTGGACCAACCCGTTGAGCTGCTGGATGGTGTGAAAGAGACGCTGGAGAAGCTTGGTTCAAGAGATGTTGAATTGATTCTTGCTACCAAGGGAGACCTGCTTGACCAGGAGCGTAAACTGGCAAAATCAGAATTGAAGAATTATTTCCACCACATTGAAATCATGAGCGATAAGAAACAGCAGAACTACGAAGCGTTACTGGCACATCTGGATATCGCTCCAGAGAACTTCCTTATGATCGGAAATTCACTAAAGTCAGATATCATTCCTGTGGTTGAATTGGGAGGTTTTGCCATTCATGTTCCCTATCATACTACCTGGGCTCACGAGCATATCGAAGAGGTCCCTGACCTACCGAATTTTCAGCAAATGACAATTATATCAGACGTATTGGATCTCTTTGAATGATGAAACGAATTGATCTTGAAACCTGGAATCGAAAAGAACATTTCCACTTCTTTTCCACCTTTGATGAACCCTTTTTCAGCCTTGTTTCAGAGATCGACTGTAGCCAGGCATACGAAAAAAGTAAAACAGGCAAACCCTCATTTTTTGCGCGCTACCTGCATGCTTCCATTAGAACGGTGAATGAGATCCCTGAATTCAAATTCCGGATTCACGAAGATAGGGTCGTCCAATTTGACACCATCAATGCATCCCCGACTCTGGGAAGAGCTGATGGTACTTTCGGATTTGGCTTTATTCCATATACTGAAGATTTGCAAGACTTTGCAATAGCTCTGGCAGCTGATTCTGAAAGGGTTAGCAACTCAAGTGGGTTGGGGGTCAACGCCAACTCCACAAGACAAGATGTGGTACATTACAGTTCCATCCCCTGGATCAATTTTACAGCCTTAACCCACGCTCGCGATTTCAAGTTCAAGGACAGCGCCCCCAAGATCACTTTTGGGAAAGCATCAAGGAAGGATCAAGGTCTTATGCTTCCTGTTTCGGTGACTGTCCACCACGGCTTTGTAGACGGTTTTCATGTGGGTCAATTCTTTGAACGTTTTCAGGAGCTGATGGACGGCTGATCCTTGCACTTCCTGCATCACCGCAACCCCCCGGTTTCGAATCATATTGGTCGAATAAGTACTTGCAAAAAAAGCCGCCCGAAGGCGGCTTTTTAGATATCCGAATTAACAGTCAGTCTTAGAACAGATAGTGAACACCAAACTGCATTTGCCATTTAGAGGCGATTGAAGTGTCGTCAACATAAGAGTCCGTCAGCGCTGTATTAAAGCTGAAGTATGGAACGCCATTGGCGTCAACACCATTTACTGTAATGGGATTCCAGGTAGTGGAAAGCTGGCGAACGCCCCAGGCCGAGTTGATCATATTGCCAATGTTCATCACATCAAGCGAGAACTGTAAGCTATGTTCTTTACCGCCCATATTTAGTTTTACGTCCTGAATAAATTTCACATCGAGTTGACTGAACCATGGAAGCATGGCGCCGTTACGTTCAGCATAGTCGCCACGTCGGGTGCTCAGATAGTCATCCTGTTCTATGAAGGCATCCAGGGCAGCCCATTGTGTGGCAGCGTCAGCAGCCACCGTTCCAACACCAGCGGCCACCGTACCGAAATGGATGTCATTGGCATCTTCGGGCACATAGAGCAGGTCGTTGTTCGCAATGGCATCCTGGTTAAGGTCACCGGCGTAGGTAAAGGAATAGCGATTCCCCACACCCGTTTCAAAAAACATGGCCACACTGGAATTCATGTTTCCATAGCTCTTTTGATACATGGCAGATGAAATAATTCTGTGCTTCAACCCATAGCGTGAATATGAGAAGATGGCATCATTGGGACCATCTACGATTGCGTTCCTCTGGAAAGCATCCGCGGCAATTTCAGCCGGAATGGACGTCAGATCTTTGGAAGCAATATTGGTATAGGAAAGATTAGCAGTCACTCCAAAATCAAACTCCTTGGCAATTTTTCCAGTAAATGAATTCTGGAAACCTTCATCAGTATTATCCAGAACAATAGCCCCGGCATCCAGAAAGGTATTTGAAACGCCGGCGGCGGAGTAAATGTTGACCTCATTGAAGCCGGCGAACATGGGTCGTGTATCTCCCGTTCCAGACAGGTTTGCTGAAGGTGACAACATGTTGTAGTTACGATGGACCACAGCGTTGAGGTCCTTGGAATAAATTTCTTCCAGGGAGATCACCCAGCCGTCACCGAAAGCCTTATCAATGGCGATATCATTTTTCCAGACCTGAGGATATTTAAAATCATCTGCAGTGTCATTGATCTGGAAGGTATAGAAGGGAAAAAGCTTGGCGTTTGAGGCTTGGTTTCCTAGCCAGACAAAAGGAATGCGACCAGTGAAGATACCTGATCCACCACGGAGCAGCATGCTTTTGTCGCCGTACACATCCCAGTTGAAGCCAAGACGAGGAGCAAACAAAGGCTTGGCCTCAGGCCAGGTTGAAGGATCCACATCAACGGAATTACCGTTTTCGTCAACCCATCCATTGAAACCTGTGATCCCGGTATCTTCTTCGATCTCGTTCAGATACAGAGGGTAATCAATGCGCAGACCAAGAGTCAGCTTTAAATCGTCTGTAGGCCGAAACTGGTCCTGGGCATAAATACCCAGCTGGCCGACATCGACATACGCCCACGCATAATCGTTGGCTTCAGCTGACGTTGCCGCGCTGTTAAAATCGATCTCTGTATCATCATTGTTCAAGAATTCTTGGACTGAACCAAAGGTGTACCAGGGATAGTAAAACAGATTGAACGAGTTGTCAAACTTTAGGATCTCAAGGTTGACACCGGCCGTCAAGGTGTGTTTATCCATGTAATAAGTCAGGTTGTCTGTGAATTGAAAAACATCCTGATATAACCTGTTGTGGGTCGAAAACATCTCGGAACCCATGGAGATTGCCAGATTACCACTGGCATCAAAAATATCCACCACAGGCCAACCAACTGATTTTGGTTCGCGTTCATCACGGAACTGGGTTAAGCCCACCAACAGCTTGTTTGCGAGTTTATTTGAAAAGCGAGAGTTCAATTCAGCAACATAAGAATTGATCTTATTGAAAATTCTATATGACGAATTTTCAAAGGGCAGCCTGAAGCTGGTTGGTCCGCGCCCAATAATGGCTTCAGGGTGAGGAAGTATATCCTTCCAGGAATCCAGATAATTATAGCGGAAGGTCAGATTGTGTGAGCTATTGATATTCCAGTCAATCTTTGCCAGCAACTTATTGTTAAAGGTTTCGTGCTTGTAACCCTGGTAGGCACCCGGTTCATAACCCCAATAATCGCGTAAACGATCCTGAACCATGGCAATGGAATCTGCAGAAATCGAGGTCACATTAGCACCAGAGTTGCTACCGTCATTGGCAACAAAACTATGGGCTACCTGATCCCTGCGCTCTGCTTCCAGGTTGACAAAATAGAAAAGCTTGTCTTTAATGATGGGACCGCCCAGTGAAATTCCGCTCTGGCTGGTTGAGAAGTCAATATTTTCAGCTTCAACATCTCCAACCTTGGTACCCACCATGGCTTCGCTTCTGAGATAATGATAAACCGAGGCGTGAAGTGTGTTGGTTCCTGATTTTGTCACAGCATTTACACCGGCACCGGTAAAACCACCTTCTCGTACATCAAATGGCGCAATTGAAACCTGTATTTGCTCGATTGCATCCAGAGATACTGGCTGAGCTTCGGTCTGGCCACCGGGTACGGCATAATCCAAACCAAAGGGATTATTAAAAATCGAACCGTCCAGGGAAAAGTTGTTATATAGATTGTTTCTTCCGCCAAATGAATTCCCATCACTTTCAGGGGTCAGGCGGGTGAAATCTTTGGCTCCCCTGGAGATGGTTGGCAGGGCAAGAATTTGTTCTGCATTAATATTGGTTTCTGCACCAGTATGATCTGAGCTGAAAACACCCTGCTCTCCAGTCACCACAACAGTGCCGCCCTGCATGGCTTCTTCCTGAAGATCAAAACTGTAGGTATGATCAACATTGAGAGCTAGAAAAACATCCTCTTTTCTTTGATCAGTGTACCCGATATAGCTAGCCGAGACTATATAAGGTCCTCCAATCTTCATATTTGGAATATAGTAGTAACCATCGGTCATTGTCGAGGCACCGTAAACAGTACCAGTAGGAACATGTAGTGCCACAACATTTGATCCGACCAGCACCTCTCCATCGGCATTGCTTACTTTACCATTGATTCCTGCAGTTGTAACACCCTGGCTAAAAACCAAACCTGTTAACAACGTGAACAGAATGAACATTTTTAAGCTAAACATGCTTCTCATACTCATTTTGTTTCTCCCAAAGTTTTTGAACAATATTATCACGATATTATAACGGAGAATTATTGTAAAAACCATCTCGGAATATTTTTTTGATATAATTGTTTGCCTGTGGTAAAGACTAACTCCCTCCATTACAATAAAACAGTTCTATTCATTCTCTGAACGATAATATGAATAGCCAGAGCCAACCAGAAAGTTTGCGTTCAGCCAAGAAGTTGCCTGCTATTAATGCCTGTGGCTTAGTGTTTCTAAAGCGCGTCAGGGCTTCGTGAAACAGAACAGTTGCAAATACGTAACACTGACAATAGTTTCGCGTGACTAAAATTTGATTCGATATATCAAAAGGATAATTATGAAAACAAAAAACCTATGGTTCGCTGCCATTGCCGGAATGATGATCCTGGCCTGTGCGGAAAAAGAACCAGCCTACCCATGGATCACTGATGCCAGTGTTCAGGTAAAAGCCAACGGAAAAATTGTTGGTTATGAATTTTCGGCCAAGTGGTGAGGCTCCTGTAATCGGCTGTTAGCCGAAACGTTTATTGACCCCACGCTTATTGCTTACGCTTCCAAAAATTTTGTTTCATACCACCTCGATGTAGATTCCACTCAAAATGATGCGTTAACCGAGCGCTATAACATTCATTCGA